>Ga0114994_10001360_pt1 | contig 17491 bp, 8 predicted proteins | sample ArcticOcean_MG_C_9_FD_87043 | JGI IMG/M metagenome (GOLD analysis project Ga0114994, IMG submission 87043) | Marine microbial communities from western Arctic Ocean - ArcticOcean_MG_CB2_152 | ecosystem: Environmental > Aquatic > Marine > Oceanic | place: Arctic Ocean: Canada Basin | collected...
CGACGCGCGGCGCGGCGACGCGCAGAAGACGGCGTCGGAGAGCCACGCCGTGCGGCGCGGGTCCCAGACAGCCGCTGAGAAGGCCACCAAAGAGTCGGACTTCTGGCGGCTCGTGCGCGCTGCCAAGGCGTCCGTGGCGGTCCGGACCACGCTCGTGGACGAGGCGCCCGCCGAAGAAGTTGAACAAACGTCGGCCTGGCTCCGCAACGATATGCCCGTCAGCGACGAGGGCGACGCCGCGACCTGCATGGCCAGTGAGGGCGGCCACGTCGTGGGCTCCGCGCCGATCGCGTCAAGTATTGAATTCGAGATCCTGATGTGGGGCGGCGGCCGGCTGGGCGCGGTCGAGGCGGACGTTGAACCGGGGACCCTGGAGGCGGGCTACTTCGACGACGCCGGCTGGGGCCTGGGTAGTGGAGGCGTGCACCGCAAGGGCAAGGTCTCGCGGGCCGTCGAGGGCTTCGAGTTGAAGGCCGGCGACAAGGTCACCCTGGTCCACGAGGCGGCGGCCAAGGTCCTGACGTGGTCCGTGAACGGCGAAGCCGTGTCCAAGTTCGCGTGCCGGAAGGTCAGTGGCCCGGTGACGCCCTGCGCCGCTTTATTGCAAGGGTCCGTGGTGCGCCTGACGTATCCTGTTGTAGTTGCCAAGGAAGAAGCACCGTCAAACCTAGAAGGCGCGGCCAAGGCCGCGCACGCCCTCGACCGAAAGGCGTCGAGCGTCCTTTTGGAGCTCGAGGCGCAAGGCGAGCGGGATGCGCAGATCGGAGCGTGTCGCCGCGTGCGCGAGGCGCTCGCGTTATCAAACTACGAGCAGGCCGTCGCGGCGGCAGATAAAGTTGAGGGTCTGGTCCAATTCGGTTATTGGCTCGAGGACGAGGTGAACGAAGAAGCCCACGGGCCGCAGCTGGCCCTGGCGCGGCGGGCGGCGCCCGAGCCCGCATTCCGGGGCTACGCTATTAGAAGCGCGCGCTACCGCGAGAATAGCCGGGTTCTTGGGGCGGACGCCGAGGCCCCGACGTGTGTCGAGCTCCGCTGGCGGGCCCTGTGCCGGGCCCAGGTCCGCGTCGCGCGCCTGGAGGCGCTCATGCGGGAGAAGTTTAGGGAGGAGGAGACGGATAAAGAGCTGGAGGTGCTTGCCGAGCCGGCCGCGCCCGAAGCCGTTGGTATGACGCCGCGCGTCGACGCCTACGTCGAGTTCAGCCGGGAGTGTGGGCTGCCGCGCCCCACGGTGAACGAGGCGGCGGCCCTCGCGGCGCGCTTCGGCCGCGGCTGGCTTTGTTTGAAGCGCGCCTGCGGCGGGGATGTGAAGAGCGCGGAGACGGCCCTCCGCTTTCCGAAAGATTCAATTATAGTAACGAGAAAGGAGCCGGAGGCGGATCTTAATGAACCGGAGGAGGAGCCCATGGAGGCGTCGACGGACGCGGAGCACGTCTGGGGCCCGCCCGAGGCGCAAATTATTAAAGCGCCCAGAAGCGTGAAACGGACGGTGACGTCCGGCCTGAACGAGGTGTGGGGTGCCCTCGCGCCATTCCTGGGCGACGGCCGCAGCGACGAAGCGTTGGACGTCGACGCCATCGCGTCGGTGGTCGACGAGGCGCGCCAGGCTGTGAAGTGCGCGGCCTTTGACATTCGCAACGCCCTCAGTGCGGTCGGCGAAGATGTCGCACGGGGACCGACGATCAATAGCAAAGCGAGCTGGCGGCCGTCCGGGCTGCTGGACTTACATAGGGACTCGTCGGCCGCGGCGCGGTCGCGGGGCGAGGACGAACGTCTCGATGACGTGGAACGGGACCAGACGCCCTGCGAGCGCATCGCGGGCTTCGGTCCTTCATCCGGCCTGGATACGAACGGTCTCTTGAAGGCGGTGCGCCTCTGTTGTGTGAAACCGTACGCCGGTTCCGAGCGGGACGCCTTCGGGGACCACGTCGCTGCGGTGCTGAAAGAGGGTGCCGACTACGCTTTGAATATTGAAGGTTTACAACAATTGAGTGATGCGTGGGACACGCATGGCGAGTCCGACGCTTTGATACGAGCTTTGAAGAGAGCCGGCTTTGTCGAGACGGAGGCGTCGGAGGCGTCCTGCGCGTCCGTGTTGGAGGCCCCGCTCGTGAACGGCGAAGCGACGAAGGTCATCCCCTTCGCCGCCTTCCACGCGGCCCTCGCGGCCGAGCGCTTCGGGTGCGTCGCGGCGCCGCCGGCCCTCAGAAACTTTGTTGAGGCGCGCTTCCGGCCGGCCTCCAAGGCGGCGGGTATTGTGGTCGGCGCGTTCCTAGATTGGCTCCTCCCGCGCGGCGCGGCGCTGCCGCTCCAGGTGAACGGCGAGACGGTTCGCGTGGACGCGCGCGCCCCACTCAGCGACGCGAGAGGACGCATCGCAAAACAGCTCGCGCGGGACGGGACGCTCAGGATGAACGGGAGCGTCGTCCCGAAGTCGGGCGACCACCGGCCCGCGTTCCTCGTGTTTACCAACGGTGAGTTGGAGTCCATCGAAGCACGAAAGGCGGCCTCGTCGTGGACCGGGTTTATAAGAAGACCGCCGCCGCGGACCAAGGAGGCCATGGACCACGCCTGGAACGGGCGGGACGCCCAGAAGCCGCACCACTGGTCGAAACTGTGTATTGCCGCGTTCTTAAAAAAGCGGGGGTATGAGGACGCGATGGTCGAGGCGTTCGAAGAACGGGCGGTGGACGGCGCCATGCTCTTTGGAAGAGGCCGGGAGTCCGTGGCGTCCGTGGCGTCCTTGGAAGCCTGGGGCTGCCGGGCGCCGGAGGCATTACGGACGCACCTGATCAAGGAACGATTAGGAGCGGAGGGCATCGCTGACCCGACGGCGCGGGCGCGCATTCTCAGCCAGTGCGGCTACGACCTCCACAAGAGGAACGGCGACGTCGTGGAGCAGGCCCATTCGGGCGTCTCCCCCAAAACTCAAGAAAGACGGGCCGTGAAGCGCGCCGTTGAAAGATTGAAGATCGCGGCGGAAGAGACGCCGCTGGAGCCGACCTTCAGGAACACGGCCATGCACAAAGTGCGCGAGGTCGTGGGCGGCGAGGACGTGGCGACGGTTGGTGCGTTGCGACAACTGGCCGAGGCCTGGCTCACGAAGGGGGCGCCGAAGCTGCGGAAGGTGCCCAAGCGACGACCGTTCCGACCGAAGCGCGGCACGGTCGTCGCCCCACCGACGCCGAAGCCCGCGCCGACGCCCGCGCCCCGGCCGCCCGACGACGCGCAAAAGGGCGTCGCGGGCCTCTTCTCCTTCGCGGCCGCGCGCCAGGCCTTCCGGTCCTACGACGGGGACCCGCGCCGGGGCCACTGCGACGCGACGTGGCGCGACGCCTGCCGCGCCGTCGCGGAGCTCGTGGACGAGTCGGAGGAAGTGACGGCCGCCTTCCTCGCGGAGTTCACCTCGCAACTGGAACTGGACCTCGGGGGCGAGGTCCAGCGGCTGGTCGTGGACGCGGACGAGCTGATCTGGTAAGAGTCCTTCCAAGGTAGCCACTAGTATCCTTTTCTTTAGGGGTATTCCTTCCTTAATTTTGTATTTATTTATTTATTTAGTCTCACGCGCACCGGGTTCAACGTTTTGCGAGTAAAACTCGTTGTATGGACCATTTTTCGCGTAACGGTCAGGGACCACTACGCAGTAGTGATAATTAGCTCCCTATCGGACTGGTATACTGTCCTTGATCGAGAAAGGTTGAACGGGTTTTATGTTGAATATTAGTTGCTCACACGCGTCGTGGCCTCCGGTGCGCGCGCCGGCTAAGGGTGGATCGCACTCATTATTTTAAGACACCTACCAACACGGCCAAAGGGACCGATCCGCTCCAAGATGCGCGCCGTGGCCTTTTTGGGATACCTAGCCCTGGCCACGGGAGCAGGCGTCGTGCCGGTATCAATTTCGCGCCGCTCGTAAGAGTGGCCGTCGGCGGCCATCACGGGGTCTTCCATGGGTTCCGTCGAGATAGGGCAGGTGTACTCGTCTGGTATTTCCCGGCGTTGCTCCTCGTAGGTCTCCCTGTCGACGATAACCTTACCAGGCGCGGCGGCGGCTGAGCCCAGGATTATCTCGCACGTTGCCTGAGATACGCCGAGATTGAGAAGGTCCGCCGGCTCCAGCGTCGGGAGCGTGGCGTCGTCGATCTGATCGGCCTCAAATGTCGACAGCAGTTGCGACTCGCCGAGATGTTCTAGTACGCGCGCAATGATCTCGTAGCCCTCGGGCAACGATTCGGTCTTTGACTCAGCTCGTCCCAGATATAAGCAGCGGCGCAGAACGCCTCAGGGGCGGTCTCGGCGCCCACGGACGCCGCGCACAATAGCGCCACGACCAAAAGCTTCATCCTCACCGCCGCCTGATTAGCAGCTCGCGCCGCGGACGCGCCGCGCGGTACTCTCGAAAACCTACTGTCACTTTAGGACTCAGTGCCAGATGTGCCGCAAGGGCCACGAGTCCAGAATCGCTCGAGAGAAACAGTGACCCAAGCGTGCGTCCGTCGTCCGTCCAGTGTGCCCGTCCAGCGCTGGTCAAAGTGCTAAAATTTACACCCTGTGGCCGCGTGCGGGTTTTAATCAATGTTTGGCACAATCAGTAGTCACACACACAATCTCGAGGCACAAGTCTGACGAAGACGAATAACCGCACTATGTATTAGACCCCCGCCCGCCCCACGTGCTTCCGCGTCGACCGCGGCCCGGTCACGGGGCCGCCCCGCCACGCCGGCGCCGACCGCTGCTCCGACCGCGCCCGCGTGCCCGTCCGCGTTCTAGAAGGCACGTCCGTCGAGCCGAAGAAGGGCCGCGGCGTGCGCGCCTTGCCGCCGTAGACGATCGCGTCCGTGCGGTTGATCGTGGAGAGCAACCGGTCGCGGTCGCGCCGCTGGCGCGACTGCGCGCCCCGTAATAGATCAATCTCCTCGCGGGCGATGACCAATTGCTGCTGGAGCCGCACGGCGCGCATGTCCGCCGCGTCGCAAAGGGCTTCCGCCTTTTGCCGCCGCGTCTCCGCGAGTTTCAGGCGTTCCTCCAAGGCTTCACTTCTACCGGTCAAGCGCGCGCACTGCTTCTGGGCCCGGCGTAATTCCTCGAGCTGGCCCTTCTGCGCCAATCGCGAGTGCTCGGACGCTTCGTACCTTTCGCACCACTTCCGCGTTTCTCTTTTGGCGCGCGCGACGGCCTCGCCTGCCTCGAAGCGCTCCTGCGACCGCAATTCCACGTCGCCGGCTTGTTTGAGAGCCAGGGCCGCCAGGTCCTCGCGCACGGCGGCGACCTGCGTCCGCGAGGCCGCTTCGGCCGCGACCGCGTTCCGCGCGCGGTCCTCGGCGACTTGCGCGCGGGCCAGCGACACCGCGGTGTCCGTAGGGGCTGCCAACGTACTTTCGACCGCGGCCGGCTCCTCAACGAGCTCCGGCGCCTCGGCCGAAGCTAACTGCGCCGTCGGCGGCGGCGGCGGCGGCAACGCCTTCTCCGACGCGTCGTCCTCAGGCTCCTCCGGGGTGTCTTCCGCCGCAGCGTCGGACGCGACCCGTCGAATAGGGCGCTCGGGGGCGCGCGGCGGCTCGGCCACCCTCTGCGGGTCCGGCGCCGCCGGCGGTAGCGGCGCAGCCGCTCCCCGCGCGGCCTCCGGCGCCGGCGGCGGCACAACAGCCGCGCCCCGCGCGGCCTCCGGCGACGGATCAAGCGCCGCCTCGCCCGCGGCCCGCGCCCGGATCGCGGCGGCCCACGCCTCCGCGGCGTCCGCGCTCTCGGCGATGTAGCTCTCCGCGCCGCCGCCCACCGTGTCGACGTCGAAGCCGCAGGGGCCCGGCTCATTTGTGTCCGCCGCGCGCCAGGCCCGCGCGTCGACGACGACGGCCCACGGCTGCCGATCGCCGCCGACGACGATACCGTCCGCCTCCAGGCTAAAGCTGTGGGCGGTCCAGCGCCAGAGGCCCCCGGCGAGCTCCCGGCGCTTGACCGTGCCTTGCAGCTCCATCCTGCTCGTTGTGGGCAGCCGCTTCGTCGGAGGGACGGCGTGCAAGGTCGTCGTGCACTGGCATTCGGCGCCGGCACTCAACTGTGAAAATTTGGCTCGGCCTATCCGAGAACCCACACCTCTGTGCGGCGTCCGTCAGACACGTATGGGCGGCACACATCATCGCAATATCGCAAAATGATCTCCTAAAATTACTAATCGGGTTTACCATAAATTGGCGGCAGAGTTGACGCTGCTCACAGTTGAGCTTGAGCACATATAAGAAGCTCTCTGGTTCTCACCCGCATCATTATTTAATAACGCTGCATTGATCGCAGTGCAAGTGTGCGCCAACAGCGACACGCGAGCGACAAAGAGCAGCATAGGCATATTGATGCTGCGCGGCACCTGCATCAGGATGCTCGCCGCAATAGGCGCCGCGCGAGCTTTGGTGCTGCCGCGCCACGCCGGCCGCGTCGCACGGCTCGTCCGCAGCACGCGACGGCACGCCGCAACAGAAACCGAGCGCGGCGCGCCTAAGCTCCCGAAGGGCTCCTTCCGCCCGAAGCAGTCCCTCGGCCAGAACTACCTGCAGGACCCGAACTACGCGGCGAAGATCGTGGACGCGCTGCAGTGCGATTCGGAGAACGGCAAGCGCGTCGTGGAATTGGGGCCGGGTCTGGGGGCTCTGACGAAACTGTTATCAGTAGAGTACCCCGAGATGCTCGCGGTGGAGATCGATGGCCGGGCCATTCCCTTACTCCGAGAAAGGTATCCTGAACCCATTACGATACTAGAAGGAGATGTGTTAGCAGTCGACTACACAGCTCTAGCCGAAGCGCGGGGCGGCAAGCTCTCGATCATCGGCAACTTGCCCTACTACATCACTTCTCAAATCCTCTTCTGTTTGTGTGATCACCACGCGTCTGTTAAAAGAGCAGTTGTGACAATGCAGTGGGAGGTTGCGCAAAGACTAGTCGCCAAGCCGAGAACGCGGGACTACGGCATCCTCAGCGTGGTCTTCCAGCTCTATGCGACACCGAAGGTGGCCTGCAAGATCCCGAACACGGCGTTCTATCCCGTTCCGAAAGTGACGTCGGCGCTGGTCGTCGTCGAGTTCCCGGAGGAGCGGGACCTGTTCCCCGTGCAGCCCTCTAAGCTGCGGACGGTGCTGAACACGGCGTTCCGGCAGCGGCGCAAGATGCTGCGGCAGTCGCTGAAGTCGATCCTCAACGGGCAGGTACTCCCGGAGGAGTTCGCGACGCGGCGCCCGGAGGAGCTCGCGCCCCCGGAGTTCCTCGAGCTTACCAAAGCCATCTTCGGGGCAGACCCCGAGGCGCCCGAGTCGTCCGGCGAGGCGGTCTGGCGGACGCAGAAGCTGCGGGACTCGTGGGAGTAGGGTGTAAGGTGTTTGTCATGAATTGCTAACTGTGATTGCCGTATTCCTCGACGACGTGGCGTGGATGTCACTAGCCACGACGGCCTCTCAAGTTGCCTATTTACACATTACTGGAAGAACTGCACCTTCTCCGCGCCCGACTCCCGGATCAGGATGACGCGCCGCAGGCCCTCGATCAAGCGATCCACGGAGAGCATCCACTCGGCCGGCGGCTGCGCGCGCTTCTGCTTCGGCAACGCGATCAGGACCAGTTCGCTCTCTCCGGAATGCTCCTCGACCAGCTGCGTGAGCTTCGTCTTGCCCGTCGAGTCGATGCGCCGCATGGGCGACGGCGGCGACAGAGGCGGCTCCGGCAGGGCAAACTCGTCCAGCGCCGCTTCCTGGGAATCGGTGAGGGACGAGCCGCGCGTCAGGCCCCGCGTGCGCGTGCGCACGGACGCCTGGGGCGTCCGCGCGGAGGCGTCCCGCGCGAAGCGCGGCGCGTCCTCCGCGTCCAGCCGCAACACCAGCACCGCCGCCAGGACCCCGCCCGCCTTGAGCATGGACTTGACGGCCGTTTCTAAGACCCCGTCGTCTTTTTGCCCGGCGTCCGTGCGCGGAGACACAATAACTAATCGCAGCTCGCACTGCTTCCACCGGTCATCGCGAAGTAAGAGGAAGGGGATCAACAGGAGTAATCCCGCGGCGGGGAAGAGGTCAAACACCATCCAGACGTCGACGCGGCCCTTCAGCGGTTGATCATTGGCCCCGGGGAAGTCCCGATCCCCCGCGAAGACTAACAGCGTCTTCCTTACCGCAGTAGTGTCGTCCGCCGTCCGTAGGAACACCCGGGCGTCCCTTGTATTCCCGGTGGGCCAGCCAAGCGCCACCGTGTTCGGCCGGAAGTGGCCCAGGCCCTTGGCTTGGAGCAGGAGCCGGTGGCCCTCGGCAGTCGAGGGCGCAAAGACCACGTCCGCAAAGCCCGGGACGCCCCGCGCCCGCATCAAGCTTCGTAATCGCCGCTGGGCGCGCCGCGCCTTTGTGACCAGCGCCGGCGTCGCGGCTTGACCCTCCAGCACGCCATTCACCAAAGCCAGGCCCTTGCCCCGCCGCACCAACTGCCCCAGCGCGTCCAGCATGCCCCGCTGCCGTACATAATCGCCGCCCTCATTCACTTCGCACAAAAACAACACAAAGGGCCGCCAGTACTTGAACTGCAGGTCACCTTCTTCTAATGCTAGCATCGCGTTCCGCGCTCGTTTAAACCGCGACCCACTGCGCCAGTCGGCCGGTCCCGTCCTATGGGCCGGACTCACGCACATATTTTCATTCTCGGAGTCGGACGCGCCTGGGGATGAGGGCTCCCTTTCAAACACAGGAAGCTCGCTCTCGCCGTGGGCCGTTGTTGTGGACGCGCCCGGCTGGGTCTCGATGTACTTGTAGATGGCTCCTGCTAAAGCTAAAGCGCCCGCGGCCGAGAGCGGTTGCGTGTAGAACATGATAAAAAAACAAACGCAGCTCCCGACCAACGACACGCGCCAGTCGAACAGCCTAAACGTCGGGCGGAAGCTCGGGTGCTTCTCGTAGCCTAAATACGCACACGCCAAGTTGATGATCGCGTAGCACGTGAGGAACCACAAAGTGATGAACGGGGCTACAGCGTTCAAGTCGCCGGCCATGACGCAGCACATGCTTAGGGCCGCGCAGAAGAGAATAGCCCTGCGCGGCTCGGCTCCTTCATTTGGTGCGAAGTGCCGCAGCACGGGCACCAAATCGTCCTTTCCTAAAGCAGCCAATAAGCGCGGCGCGCCGGCGAGCGACTGGAGCCCGGCGCCTAATGTAGATAGGAGCACGCCCACGACCACGACCAGCTCGTGGGGCCACGCGATGTCCTTGACCACGAAGCGCGGCACCTTCGGGAAGTCCTCTAACGGAAATTCAATGAGCGCGTCCCGTCGTGCGGACCCGCTCACGAGGATCACTTGCACCGTAAATACAATAGTGGTCACGAGAACTGCCGCTAAAGTGCCCGGCGGGATTGATGCTTGTGGATCCTTCAGGTCGCCGCTTAGATTGGACCCGGCCAAGGGGTCCGTGACCGCCGGGAAGAAGAGCGCTAGACAAGCTTTGAAGGACCACCGCGTGCCCGCTCTTCTATTATAGGCGCTCCACAGGTTATTTCGCAAGACTTGGGCTGAGACACCTACAATACCCTGCCGCGGTTTATCGTCCAATGAATGCACAACAACACCCGCAAAGGTCGCAGCGACGGCCAGGACCACGCCCACTAAAAACAGCACCGCGAACCTTGCCACATATTCTACACCGACAAAGACAATAAGGGTCAAGCCGCCCAAGATGATGGCGCCTAAGATACGCGAGGACAGGTCGCCGAACGTCGCCGGGAAGCTCAGCTGGAGGACTTCCACGCACCCCAGCACGTACATGGCCACGCCAAAGGTGTTGGACAGAAATAGCAAAGCACCCGTCACGCCGCCGAACTGCGCCCCCAGCGAGTTCTTGACCGTCGCGTAGCAGCCGCCACTTCTCGGGACACCGTTGGTCGCCACAGCGGACATGGACACGGCCGTCAAAAGTGCCGTGGCGCAGCTCAGCCACACAATCCCTAAAGCTTCCAGGATGCCCGCCTCGCCCACGATGAAGGGCACCCGTACGAAGAGGATGATGCCCATGATGTTCTGGAGCGTCGGCACGAACACGCCTTTGATGGTGCCGAGCTTGCCTTTGACCACCTCTCTTCGTCTGGAGTGCGCCTCGTAGACGATGCGGTCGACGTCACTCCTTCGCGGGCGGGGCGTCGGGAGCATGGTGGCCGACGTGTGCTGTGTTATGGTGCTAAGCTTGCTGTCGAATCGATGCGTGCCAGTTCGCGACGGCACCAATGGGCGCAGTAAAAGTAAGCTCTTGTGCTGCTGCCCTTTGGTGCAGCCCTCTTCGCGCGTCGCAGGGCTTCGCGCAGAGAACAGCGAGGCCAACTGCGAGCAGTCGGTTTCCACGGCTTTACGAACGCCCCGCGTTGTCAATCTGAGACCACTCTCTCTGCCAAAACGCCTCGCATTTTGCCGCGCGATTGTAGCTCGTTCGAGGTCTATCCGGGGTCTGCCGATCTTTGTTAGATAGCGGTGGCGGCGGGGGATCGGGGGATAGTGAAAAGGAAAAACGGGTTTCTGTGACTCGGGTTTTGCTGCCAAAATCTCGTCGAGCACGCGTGCTGTATCGCGGGTTTCACGCCAGCCGTCGCGGTCGCCTTCCTTGTGCGACGCCGTTCAACCCCTGCCCACGCATTTAAAGCAGAGAGCTGCTGCAGCCAGTGCAGGCCAAGCAGCCAATCTCTCTAATCGTTGGCCCCCACGCGCGCGAAAGTGCGTCACCGCTGCGTGAAGCATGGCAGAGGCGCTGCGCGCCGCCGGCTTCCCGCTCCTCGCCTCGAAGCTCAGAGGCGACACCACGGAAGAGGCCGAGGAAGTCACGGCGAGCTGGGGCCCCGAGGACGCGCGCCTTATTTTCACGGCCTACTTCGAGGGCACGGCGAACGTCGTGGAGCGCCGCACGACACAGGTCGGGCTCTTCCACGAGCTGGACCGGGGAATTGACGTGGGGAATGATGTTGCTTCCGCAGCCCAGGCCGCGCGGACGGCGCGGGAGCAGAACCGGCGGGGTCGGCGGTTGCGGTTTAAGATGGGTGTGGACGGCTGCGGCCACGAGAACGGTTTGGCGGGCGTGGTCTTCGCGGTCGGACTAAGGGGGCAGTGCGAACGATTGGCCGCTTGTGTCCGGGCGGTGCGCGGCGTGTTAGGCGAGCCGAGGACGCAGCTCAACGTCGTCGGGCTCTCGCGCGGCGCGGTGGCTGCTTTAGCCGTGGCGGAGATGCTGGGCGCGGCACCGAGCCAGTTCGTGGGCGCGGGGACCGAGGACATGGACGACGGCGCGTCCACGCCGCCGTCGTCGTCCAGCTCCCTCAACGTCCCCGACTCGCCGCGGATCCCCGACTCGGACCCGCTTTTGAAAGCGGAGTCCGTCACGGAGGCCGTGCGGTACCCGCAGGAGCCTGTATCCATGGACGCGCGCCTCCTCGCGCGGCGGACGCTGCGCCTCCACTTCTTGTTATTCGACCCGGTACCGGGCAACCAGGTCTACACCACGCGCTACCTGGACCCGCTGAGGGTCACGACGGGCAACCAGGCCATGGACGTGTCGTCGAGCGACGGGATTTTGAGGAGAGTCTTGGCGATCTACCCGTACGAGCCCCTGCCCGCGATCACGTTCCACGCGCCGCTGGTCCCCCGTTACCCCGCGTCCGCGAGCGTGTACGAGATCGCTTCATTAGGGTGCCACCAGGGCGCGCTGCTCTGCGCGCCGAACCGCATCAGTTGCCGGTTAAGTTACGCGATGGTGCGCGGGTTCCTCGTCAACGACTGCGGGGTCAAGCTGCGGGGCTGCCGGCCCTTCGACGAGGCCCTGGTGACGCGGCAGGCGACGCTGCGCGTGCTGGAGATGCTGCGCGCGGTACTTGTGCCGCGTCCGAACCTTTTATTTCCGTCCAGAGCTCACCGGTGACCGCGCAGGCGGCCGTCGACGACGCCGCGAAAGCGGGGACCTTCGACGGAATCTACGTGTCGCGCGCGGCCCACAGCCCGCAGCCGGGCGCCGCCATCGTGCGGCGCGCGACAGGCTGCTACCTGAACGCCTTCCACCGGCGGCTCGCGAAGCGCGAAAACGACGCCGAGGTCGACGACGGCCGGCCGCTCTACGTCCTCGACGTCGTCCGGTCGGCGGACCCTTCGAGGTCCTCCGCCCTGGCGAGCGCCAACACTACTGATCCATTTGCGATTAGAATACACCAGAGTCCAAGTCCCGCCACCACATAACTTATTTTGTTCTTACGTTTTTCGATGGGGGCAGGACCTCGAGTTGCGTTGCGACCCGCGCCCGGGGGCACCAGCACCGGTGCGCGACGTCGTCGAGGGGGACATCCGCGCCGAGCTTGACGGTTCGCGCGCAGAACGCGCACGTGATCTCGTCTGCGGCCGACGCGTCCCAGCCGCGCCGCGCGAGCGAGGCCGCGCCCCGTAACGCCTCGGTGTCGCGCACGGCGAAGACGTCCAGGCGCTCCGTGAGTTCCTGCTCGCGCTCGGCCACGCACGCGGCGCCGTCGGCCCACACCGTGGCCGGCACCGTGCACCCCTTCCGCACGCAGCCGCCCTTGTGGGCCGCGTCCGCCTGGTCCGCGGACGCGAAGGGCGGCGCGCCGGCGCCGCACGCCACGCACTTCAAAATGGTCACGACGTCCGTGGCGACGAGCTCGAAGCCCATCCGTGCCAGCAGGTCGGGCGGGGCGCCGTCGTCGGTCGGGAGGCGCCGCGACGTCGCGAAGGACCGCAGGCGCGTGGCGCACGCGCGCTTGCTGAAGGGCGCGGCCGCCGCCTTCCGCTCGGGCTCCCGCTCGCGCGGCGCCTCGAGGTCCGGGTCCTCGATGGATTTCAGCCGTCGGAGGATGTCCCTGGCTAGCGCGGCGGACCGCTGGCTGCTCGCGCGGTGGTACGTCGGGCGGGAGCGCGGCGGCGGGCGCGTGTCTGCCTCTATGTCCGGAGGTTCCATCGCACAACTGCGCAGCGGCTGGCAGGCTCGAGATATGGGATCGAGATATGCTTATTTGCAGCGCGCAGCACGGCGTGGAGCCGTGAGACGCAGACCAATAAGCCAAACCCGTTTTACAACACGAAACCCGCACTCTTAATATAATTTTGGCAGCTGACTGTCCTGTAGCACCGCATACACGATCTCTGGGTTGGCATTCGTGCCCCGGGTGACCGTACAGCGACGCACAGCAACGTTTGAGCATCTGTGCTTACATTGCAGCGGCAGCCAGCCAGCAGCCGTGCTTGGCAGTGTTAGCATGGAGCGTCTCGGCAGCATTGCTGTCAGTGGAGCCTTTGCTCTCGGTATTGTGAAGGCACTCCTGCAGCAGCGCTCTCGGGCAAATGATGGTGCATCAGCGCCAGTCTCCCCCGACTCCTCTCTGCACATAACCAGCATGGCTCCGGACGACGCCGCTGCTAAAGCTTTCGTCGTGCAAGGCTATACGGACGTGATCGCAGCCGAGAGAAAACGCGCGACGCTGCCGGAGCTTGACTTCGTGCGAGCCGGCCTCGAGGCCGAACACGGCGGCGTCCTGCTATGCCACACTGACGACGGCAAGCTCGTTGGGTATTTGTGGTGGCTCGACACTGAGAACTGTCCATACGGTCCGGGCTGCTATGCAGACAAGCCCGAGAGCTTTCTCTGGGTCCACACCGTCTATACAGTACCGTCGCATCGACGGCGCGGCGTCGCGCGGGCCCTCCACTCGGAATTAGAGAGCGTTGCGCGACGACGGAAACGCAGCGCGATCTGGCTCGACGTGTACGCGAACAACCCGGGGTCCCAGCAGCTCCACAGCAAATTGGGCTTCGAGCCTGTCACCGTCGTCCAGAAAAAATTAATATCTTTAGTCTATGGCGAAGTTCCCCAGGGCGGAGCCCATCGCCTGGGCCTCCTCTTCACTTTTCTTGGCGTCCTCCTCCTTCTTGCGCTTCGCGAGGTTCCGCACCTTCTTCTCCTCGTTGGCCTGCGCCTCGAGGATGTAGTTCACGAGCTCGTCCTCCGTGAAGTAGTCCTCGCCGCTCCGCGAGACGAGTTCCGTGATGCGCTCCGCGTGGTCCTCCGAACATTCCAAACCCTGTTTCCTTAAAAACAGACCGAACTCCGCGTGCGTCATCCGCTCCGGGTGCTCCTTCGCCATGAGGTGGAACGCCCGCCTCACCTCGCCGCCCTTCCCAAGCTGGGCCTCCATGGCCATGACGCAGTTCGCGAACACGTCGAAGCCGATCGCGTCGCTCGTCGGGAGGCTCGGGTTCCGGAAGCCGATCAGGTCGCACATCTTGCGCATCGTCCTCCGGTCGATCTTGCCGTCGCGGTCCGTGTCGTAGTAGTCGAACACGGCGTGGAGCTGGCTCAGCTTCTCGACCGTCTCGGGCGGGTAGCCGGCCTCCGCGAAGGACGAGGGGTGGGTGGCCATGCTGCGTCGAGGGGCGGCCTGCTGTGTCGACGGGCGTCCTGGGGCAGCTCTTAATGGCCTGTGCTGCTTTTTTCGACCTCGGGTTTTCGTGCTACAGTTGCCCATTGAATTGCTCCGGGAGCTAGCCGTGCTGCCCGCGGGGGCAACGCATAGTGCACCGGTGCCAGCACGCACGCTCGAAGCCGGTGACGCCATCGTATTGGCGGGGCGCCATGCTCTTCCCCAGCGGCGGCCCGGACATCACGCCCGGCGCGCGGCGGCGCAGCGGCGGCAGCGGCGGCCGGCTCTGGGACCTCTTAAGGCGCAACGCGAAGCAGCTCGAGCCGGACGAGCTCGAGCCGAGCGACACTATTGACGTGCCGTTCGAGACCGCTCATGCGGCGGCGGCCCTCCAGTTCGCCTTCGAGAAGGGCCTCTGCGTTCTTTCGCGTGCGACGGGCGACCTCCGGGCGACGGACGAGCTCGTGGCGGTCAACGGCTCGAGTATTGGAGTGGGCGACAGCGCGACCTTACACCGCGTATTCAGAGATGGGGAAACAGACGGGCTCGTGCTCACGTTCGCGCGGCGCCGGGGCCGCTCGCTCCTCACGTTAAGGAACGCGGACGTTATGACCACGCGGCACGCCGCGTCCTGCGGCTGGTTCGAGCGCCGCGCGCGGAACGACGCCGACGCCGAGGCCTTGTTGCGGTGCGCCGGGGCCGTATCAGCTCGGGCGGCATTAAACGCGGACCTCCCACCGGCCTTGGCCCTCAAATTAACACGGGGCGGCGCCGTGCAGGAGCGCACGGCGAAGAAGTGGAGCCGGGCCTACGCCTATACGTCCGTGGACTTGAGGCATCTGTGCGTCGCCAAGAGCCGCGACGCGACGAGCGCCAAGTGCCTCCCGCTCAAGGGCGTGGCGAGTATAAATGTCGCGAACGACATAGGAGACGGGCGCAGCATCGGGTGTCGGGTCGTGGTGCAAACGCAGGGCGGGACGATGACCCTGGACCTGGCCGCGCCGAACTCGGATCGATGGGGCACGTGGTGGGTCGACAGTCTAGCGAAGTGCGCCGAGGCCGCGCGGGCTTCCACACCTACGACGCCGGAACCGGCGTCGAACGACTCCGACGAGGAACGCCAGTCCGTCCGGTCCGTCAGCCACAGCTTCCTGAGCGACGTCTTCGAGCCCCTGGACACGGACGCGGCGCTCGCCGAGAATATCGTCGTCGCGGCGGTGGCGGCGCGGTTGGAAGCGAAGCGGAAGAAACGCGTCCAGAAGCGCGGCTACGTCGCGCAGCGTATGGCGTCTACACTAAATCGGACGAGCTACAAGCGGCGGTTCTTCGAACTGGACCAGACGAAGCTCATGGGCTTCGTGGACGAGGCGGACGCGGCGCGCCCGGACGCGCACCCGGTCGCGTCCTGGGCCCTGATCGATTTCGTGGGCGCCATGCCTGGCCGCGCGGTCCACGAAGTGGAGCTGGCGGCGTCCATCAACGGCGGCGCGGACCGCGTGCTGCGGTGCGAGTCGGCCGCGGAGCGGGACGCCTGGGTCACAAGTTTGGACGCCGCGATCCGCGCCGCGCGCGGCGCGCCGACCGCGGTGTCGGGGGGCGCCTCGACGAGCAGTGCGCCGTCGCCCGAGGCGATCCCGGCGGCGGCGCCGGCCCGGCCGCCGCCCTTCCTGGCGCCGTCGCCGTCCTTCGAGGCGCTGGAGCTCGCGCCGCCGTCCGCGTCGTCCTCGGAGCCGCTCTCGCCGACGGACGCATTTTTGGCGGAGACCCAGGGCACGACGGGCTCGTCGTCCTCGTCGGAGGCGGACCCGCGGTCGCCCATCGAGGCCTTCCTCGCCGAGCACTCGCCGCGGCCGGACCGGTCGCCGCCCTCCTCCAAGGAAGCGCCGCGCTGGCGGAAGCGCCCCGTCGCGGAGGTGCCGCCCCCTCCGACAACGCCGTCCACGCCGCCTCCGGCGGGCGGAAGCTGGCTCCTGGAGCGGGCGGCCGACGGGCGGGCGTGGAAGCGGCGCCACGTCGTCCTGGACGGCGGCATCCTGCGCGCCCGGGACGGGCGGGGCGGCGCGGATGTCAGCAAGGTGGACGTCGGGGCGTACCGGCGGGCCGAGGCCGTCGCGGCGACGGACGCCGACGGCCGGGCGTTCGAGTTCGAGCTCGTGGGCATCCCCGGGGCGATGGTCGGGCGGCGGTTTAGGGCGGCGACCTGGAACGAGCGCGACGCCTGGCTCCGGCGGCTCCGCCCCCACGTCGGGGTCGCCGCAGTCACCTCGCCGCCGGACGACGCGACGACCGCGGCGCTGCGGGTGGGCCCGTCGCCCGCGACGCCGTCGCGCGCCGACGTCGAACACGCCATGGCGACGCCGCCGTCGCCGCCCAAACCAAGGCCCGCAGCGTCGCCACAATCCCTCGGGCGCCAGGCCTGGCAGCGGTCCGTCGCGGCGCTGGGCGCCGAGTCGTCCGACGAGGACATGCGCGAGCGCTTGCGCGAGCGCAGCGCGTCGGAGCGCGAGGCGACGGCCCGGGCGCCGCGGTCGCCGGCGTCCGCCTTGTCGCTGGCGTCCGCGCCGCGGACGCTGTCCACGGCGTCGCCGGCGAGTCCGCCGGCTGCATCGCCGTCGCCGGGCGCGATGAGACAGAGTCCACCCGGGATTCCATTGCGGTCGCCGTTGCCGGTGAGCCCGCCGTCGTCGCCGGCCGCGAGCCCGCCGTCATCCGATAGTGACACGCGCGAGCGGCGCCGCGAATGCGCCGCGTCGGCCGAATGGTCGACACCGAGCGACGAGCGAGCGGGGGCTGTCGAGCGAGCGCTTCGCGAGCGGTCGTTGTCGGTAGCGGCGCCGCTGGCGGTGTCGCCGGCCGAATCGTCGCCGGAGACGCCGGCGCGCGCGGCGGCGCGCGCGGCGGGGCGCGAGCGGGCGCCGGGGCCCGAGACCCCGGCGCCGCCCGCCGCGGCGCGGCCACCCTCTCCCGCCGATTCGCCGACTCCGCCCGCCGCGGACGCTCCCGCGCCGCCGCCCGCACCGGCACCACCGCCCGCGACGCCGCCCGCGCCGGCCCCGCCGACGCTCGTGTCGCCCGCCTCTCGACG
>Ga0114994_10001361_pt1 | contig 17481 bp, 16 predicted proteins | sample ArcticOcean_MG_C_9_FD_87043 | JGI IMG/M metagenome (GOLD analysis project Ga0114994, IMG submission 87043) | Marine microbial communities from western Arctic Ocean - ArcticOcean_MG_CB2_152 | ecosystem: Environmental > Aquatic > Marine > Oceanic | place: Arctic Ocean: Canada Basin | collected...
ACTAAAAACAATCCTGTTGTTGTTAAACGAAAAGTTGGTGAGGGTATAATAACTGAAGAAGAGCAAGAATTATTTGAATTGGAAATTATATCTGAAGGATTATTATTTGAAGGATTATTTGGATCAGCACTTCAATGGTTTTCAAACTATGTGGCAAAGAATACATTGAAAGACGCTGGTAAAGCTGCGGCAAAAGGTGCTAAGAAAATAATAGTACCAAAACCCAAACCAAAAATTCCAATAGATGATCTAGTACTAGAACCCAGTCTAATGCCTACCAAAACTGTTAAAGATCAATTACATGTAAAAGATATGTTAAAATTTGAAGACGATATGTTTAAGGGCATTCAAAAAGATATTTCCAAAAAAGCAGGGAAGGCAGTTGACAGCAAAACGATTGACAAACTTGCTAGAGAACAGGTAAAAAATATTTTATATAAAAGTGGATTAACAAAGACGGCACTCAAAAAACTTCCAGGCTCACCAGTTGGGCTTGGTAGATCTGCTTGGCGGAAGTATAAATGGTTTGCTCATTATAGAAGTTTAGCGGTAAATGCTATTATGATGCCACTTCGAACCGCAGGACTAGCCTTAGTAGATCAAGATTTAGGAGATAGTGGGGTTGGTCTTGCTATGCTTACAAAAATGGATGCCGCATATAAAAAATTTGGTAAATTGCAAGTACCCGGTAAAAAAGAACATGAAACATGTAATAGTGACGCCCATAAAATCAGAGCCATATTAGGAAATCATGGATGGCTTATGAGCGCCACGCCTACTGGATTTTAATCTTTCCTTGGTTTTATTTTTTTAATTTTCTTTCTAATTTTCCATTCCAATACTATATTTTCTACAAAGTCATAAACCTCTGCACGTAAATGTTCCACTTTATAAATCATTGTATCAAGCATTTTAGTTTGTTTCTTTGTGTGCAGTTGTCCAATATATATTATATATAGAATCCAAACCCACCATACAAGTATAAAAAATCCAAATATAGATCCTGCAATAATAAAAAACGTACTCCATTGTACTATGTCGTTTACGTAATTTACAAAAATTGCAATTCCGAATGACGACAAACACGTCACCGCTAATGTAATCCAAAGAACGATTTGTCTTTGGACATCCTTAATTATTTCCAAATTATACTCCCAAATAAATTAAAAATTACTTTGCCAAAACTGTTGTAACTCTTGCTACCCAATTTATTTGTTCTGCTAATTGACCTTGAACTTTTAGACTAATAGCCTGTGAGGGTTGGTTTAACTCTACTGTAGCAAACCAACTATCGGTTGTTTCGCCCAATATCTCTTCGACTAGGGGATTTACAAATGCCAATGTACCGCTATTATTATTAACGAGACCTTTAATAATGTAACCACAACTTAGGTCATTATTACTTCTGGCTGTAACGTGAGCATGGAAACTCACTGTTGAATCAGAAGGAACATCTATGCGTGACATTGTGCCAGCATTAATAAACATTTCCTTCTGTGTTGCATCTGTTGTATTTGTGTAAAACAAATAATCATTACTAGATGCATAAGCGGCTTGACTATTACCAAGTGAAAGTTCTCCATCATAATCATATGTAGAGCTTCCAGCCGTTATAATAGCAACCCACTCGTTTGTCTTATATAAGTACAACCCCGGCGTGGCGCCGTGTTGCATATAAAGATCACCAGTTGCTGGTGTATCAACTAATGTTGCTAGGTCTGGAGTCGTACTACCTTGAAAGATCGTAGGTCCAGATTTATTGATTTTAAATCGTTCTTCGCTTGTGCCTCTTGCATTAATTAATATACTCACAACATCTGCCTTTATAAAATATGATATGTTACAATTATATAACCACCACCACTTGCACCTGGTACATTAATGTCTAAAAGTAACCCTTGTGTAGACGTTAATGTGTGATCCAAGTGAAATACATTATGTCCAATAGTGGCCTGATCAATTTGTCCATGATCGACTATAATACTATCGTTAAACCCTTGTTCAGTATCTCTAACATACATTTTTGTAGAGTTCTGATATGCTGTTTCAATAACAATAGTAACACTACTAATATTTACACTTGCGGACCAACCTGATGCTAATGTTACATCAGCCAATCCTATTGCCTGTTTAATATAATGTGTATTTCCAGGAAGTGTAGTTGCATCAACATAATTTGGAACGCCACCTGAATTTATTGCTAATACTTGGTTTGTTGAACCAACTGCTAATGATTGTAATGCACCACCACCAGTTCCTACCATAATGTCTCCATTATTATAAGAAGTTAAACCTGTTCCGCCTCTTGCTATGCCTATAGTTCCTGTTGTACTATCATTTACATTTAAAATACCGTACTCAACGCCAGTTCCTAATGAATTAGTTCGTACAACTTCATTTGCATTACCAAGTACTAAACTTGTTGTTGTACCGTTATTTCCGGCGCCACCAGTAGCAGGGCCACTTACTAATATACTTCCCTGTGTTACACTACTAATATCATTTCCTAGACCGCCACTGGACCTGCCTAAATTTCCAGTAACAGTACTACTATCTAAATTAACCTTGCCCCACTCAGCACTCTGATTAGAGCTTCTTGCTAATAATACATCACCTGTTGTAGTGCCTGATTTTACTGCTACTTGGTCATTAATTGTGAAAATCGTTGAGTTGTCACCTTGAACTGAAATTACATCGTTTGATTCTACTAAGCCGTTTCCAACTCTTACGCCTTCATGTTTACTAAACAAAGTCCAATCTTGTTGATCGGTTGGGACATCTATTTCATTTCCTGTTCCACTTATAACCCATCCTGAACTTTTCCAATTCTGTCCCAATTCAACAAAAACAAAAGTTCCTGGACTTACGTTACCAGTTGCACTACCGTCAGCATCTGGTGCTCTAGTAAAACTCTTTGGAGTACTATTATAAACAAAAATACCATTGTAACGAGTGTCTGTGCTATCTTTAATTAAAACTCTAAATCCATCTGCTAACGTACTATTATCTAATGTAGGTGTTACACCGCCACTTGTCCATTCCCATGTATCAGATATTGAACTGTATGTAATATGTTGCATATCATCTGTGTTTAACATATTTGTTGCTACATCAACACTATCTTTAATTTGTAAACCTTGTGATACACTATCAACATACGTTTTAGTTGCTACATCACTTGCATCAACTGGTGCGGCAACCTTCAAAGTTGCAAGAGAAGACAAATCGGCATTTCTAACTTCAAATCCAGCCGTAGTTGTATATCTAATTTGTCCTTGGCGTTTACCAAATTGGACTGTCTCGCCTAACCCTGCTATGTTAAATTTGAATAACTTTGCCATTTAACTTCCTATACGTAAGTAATCGTTATTTTTGCAGTACCTGCCGTACTAGACCCAGCAACATATCTTGCTTCTATAATATGTTCTTGTGTTGTATCATAAATGTAATTAGGACTAGTTTCATAAGTCCCAACAGCATTTAAATCACATTCTGAATCTGCCATCAATCTATCCATATCATTTACATCACCAATTCTTAATTGTGCATCTAATGCAAATGCTTCTGTAACTTCTACGTTTACGTTAACAACTCTACATCCGTGGCCAATTTGAGCAAGTGATGTAGTTGCTCCGCCAGTATGTAATAAAGTTGTTAAGTATGATCTTGCATCTGATTTTACACTATCTTCTGTACTAAGGAGTGTCCAAGCAGAATCTGCATAAATGTATAATGCATATTCACCTATTCCTTGCGGTGCTCTACTATCAGCGACATACGCCATTGTACCTTCAGCAACGGTTAATGTTGCTAAGTCATCTGCACTTGCTAATACATAAACCTTACTACTATCTGATCCACCACCTCCTGTGTCATCTAATAATAATGTTTCTGTTGTACTTAATTTAATTGCAACTGGAATAGATGATCCGTTTGGAGCAGGTGATGCTAATAAATCACCTGGTGAATTATGATCTACGTATGCATATCCACCAATTCTAATACCTGCTGGTAATGCAAAGTTTGATCGTACACCTACTGGAACATAACTAAACCAAGTAGCACCTGGATCACCAATACTATTAACAGCACCAATTAAAATATCATCACCAGCAGTACCAGTATCAAGTTTTTTGTATACTCCATTAGTATTCAAAGCAACCACTTGGCCAACTGCTAGTCCATGGTTATTTTGATCTATATAAATTGTTCTGCCTTGATCTGTATAATCCCAACGTGTCTGAATTTGGCTTGCAAATTCATAATTGATAGTATTGGGTAATGGTTCAGGTAATGGAAATAAAATCGGCTTATTATTTGAAACTTCAAATAGTAAACCCATTTCAGTTGGCATACTTCCGTCACCTGCTTGTGAGTCATCTAAAAATGTGTTTAATCGTAAGTCATCTTCAACAACCAAAGTAGCCATTGCACCAGCAATACTTGTAACTTCTATTACTTTATAAACTCTGCCTTTTGCTTGAGTTGCAATATAATCGCCTACATTAATATCACTGCCATCATAAATGTATGGTGTGGTTGAACCGCCCCAACTATGTGTTTGGTTCGTCACGGTCATAATCACATCCCATTGATATGGCATTTGATTTGAAATCCACCCACTTCCATCTGACTCACCCCAATTGGTCTTAGTCGATGTGCTTGTTATTTCTATTGGTAATATCTTTGCTGGTCTCATTAAAACACCACATTTACATAAGCATATCCTGAGTAGTCACTTCCGGCTACTGAAGATATAATGTTGAAACTAAATTTTGTTGTTAAATTTACACTCGGAATATTTACACCATACGCACCAGTTGGTTGGCGTAATCTGTATTGTGTATTTTGTGTATCATAACCCAAATAATGAACTGCTTTAGGAATAGCACCCGCCGTATGAGTTACTGTAACAGTATCATTTGAAATAGTAGCACTCCATCCGGTTGGAAAATCACTTGTTGCAGATGGTTTTCCAGTTGCGTTAAAAGTTACCTTAAATTGATAAACTTCACCAACACTTCCAGTCGTCCATCCAACATTTGTGCCATTGTACATTAATCCAGCAGGTTGATTTCCTGTTGCATGAGCAACAACTGCTGGAGCAGAAGCACCAGTAACAGCACCGGCTGCATCAGCAACCAAGACACTATTAGCATTGCCTGTTGGAAAATTTACTGCTATTGAAATTTCATCTGCCGTACCAGTAAGTGTTACGTTATTGCCTTGTGTCAATGATTTTAATTCAAAATCAGCGGATGCCTTTTGATGAAATATGCCTTCACCTGCACCCAAGTTTGATACTGTATTTGCTTCAGCGGTACTAGCAATTTCAATCTCATCACCATTAGTTGTAATAGATGTTGCACCAGCATCACCTGCTCCAACTGAAAAAGATCTTAGGTTGAGTAAATCACCAACCTTGTCTTTAAATATACCTTCGCCAGTACCAATATTATTACCAGTAACATCTAAACTATTCGCAGTTGTGCCAATAACAATAGTATCATTGTCAGCAGTTACAGATATTAATGTTCCACCACGTATCTTTTTTAAACTTACAGTATTTTCTACTTTTTCTTTAAAAACACCTTCACCTGAAGTACCAACATTTTGTACAATAGTTCCATCGCCCGTAGATGATAGATTAGCATTTTCAAATGCTTGTAGTGAATCATTCCATCTTAATATTTGATCTGGAAGAACATTATCTAATTTGAATAATTCAGCACTTTCTGAATCTATGACATTTCGTTGGGCATAGATAGCCATAATACACTTCCTTAAAAGTAATCCTTGTTATGTATTTATGTTTGTCTGGAATTTAGGAATTTAATAATATCTTCACAACAGAGCCGACGCTTCCCGAAACTGGGTTAGTTAAGTAAGATCGGTCTACTCTTGCTCGTAGAAAAGTAAAATTCCCATAAAAGGAGTATGCATCAACAGTTGTGTCGCCATTTGATCCGCCACCCAACAAATTGCCTGCATCTTTAGGGTATTCAGTATAATCAAGTTTACTTTGTAACATTACTGGAAACCAATCTGTAGTTCCTGGATCATCCGCTAATGTTCCTTCAATATAAACTCGACCAACAAAATCGTTTAATTGAATGCTTACAGTACTCAACCCATCTCTGTAACCATGAAAATTTCCGGTTCTAATTTTATCACCAGTGTAAGTAAGATCGGTAGTATTACTACCTAGTAATACGGCACTATATCTGCTCATTAGTCGTTCCCGCCTTGTGGAATTGTTTCAATCTCAACCATAACATTTGGTGCGTGTACAAGTTCTGCAATAACTTGTTCTAAACTTGTACTAATTTCTGGACCTAATAGTTGTGACTCAGGTTGATCGTCTTTTAAATGTTGTGATACCTTTAAAACTATCACTTCTTCATGTAATTTTGCCATAAATCTAAACTCATTTTAATTTATTTATCACAATTTCGTTGTCTCGTACTACCAAGTTTATATTTGCTTTTTCTGAATCAAATATAAGGTACTTACTCAACGGAACCTTAATTAACTTATCTATTGTTCGCTTCATTGGTCTAGCACCCATCTTCTTATCAAATCCTTTTTCAACAAGTAAATCTAATATTGGTGGTTCCCAATGAACATGAACATTATGTTTTTCCATAGTTGTATCTACTAATTGAGTAATAAACTTTTGTGCTATACGTCGTGCATCTTCTTCTGTAAGTTCATTAAAATAACAAACTGCATCAAGTCTATTTCTAAATTCTGGACTAAAATATTGATTTACTGCTTTCTCTTGTGCTTTGTTGTTTGATGTGTCACCAAAACCAACTACTTCCTTTTGGCTTTCCCTTGAGCCTAAGTTACTTGTAAGAATTAATATAATGTTATCACAATTAATAGTAACTCCATTACTGCTAGTTATTTTACTATCATCAAGCATTTGTAACAAAATATTACTTACGTCTTGGTGGGCTTTTTCAACTTCATCTAATAACAATACACAATTAGGTTCTTTTTGCAGTTCATTTATTAACAATCCATGTCCTGCTCCACCATCTTCATATCCAACATATCCAGGTGGTGTGCCAATTAATTTACTAATACTATGTCTCTCTTGATATTCTGACATATCAAATTTAACTAATTTAACATGCAAGGCATCTGCTAATGCACGAGCAGTTTCAGTTTTACCACAACCAGTTGGTCCAACAAATAAAAACCCACCAATTGGTCTGTTATCATCTTTTAAACCACTTTGTGCTAATAATATTCGTTCAACAACTTGGTTAATACTTTCGTCTTGTGAAAATACTGTCTTCTTCATTCGTTCTTCTAAAGTTTGCAATAGTGCCGACTTGTCATCTGAGCTATTTTGGGATATATATTCTTCACTTACTTTAGTAATTTTACTAACTTGCCTATATACATCTTCTTCCATAACATGACGATTTTCTGTTTTATGCAAGTTAATATATGCCATAGAACTATCTACTGCATCTAAAATTTTGTCGGGCTGACGCCTCTGTGGCATAAACTTTTCTGTTAAATCATAAATCAATGGTATACAGTCTTCATCAAAAATTACACTATGATGCTTTTCAAGTCTTGGTAATATTTTTTCTACTATTTCAAATGTGTGTTCTTTTTTAGGTTCTTGAATATCAAGTTTACTAAAGCGTCTTTCTATTGCCCTATCTTTACCAAAGTACTTTCTAAATTCTTCGTCTGTGCAAGCACCAACAAATTTTACTTTTTCCTGTAATAAAACTGGCTTGAGTAAGTTTGCAACATCAGCGCCATTGCCTTGATTTTGCATAATAGTTTGTATTTCATCAATAAACAAAATACTATTATCAAACTTATTCATTGCTTCAAATATATTCTCTAATCGCTCTTCCAAGTCACCTCTAAATCGTGTTCCAGCAAGCAATGCACTCATGTTAAGCGAATATATTTCATACTCTTTAAATCTATTTTTATATTTTTTGCCTACTACATCACATACAAAACCCTGTACAATAGCAGTTTTTCCAACACCAGGATCACCAGTTAGTATAACATTGTTTTTTATTTTCCTTAGCATTGTTTCAGCAATCGTATCTATTTCTTCTTTCCTGCCAATTGCTGGATGTATCATATTAGTTTTAACGAGTTCCTTCATGTTAATACAATAGTTTTCAAGAGACTCTCCTTTTTCATCATCTTCTTTTTGCTTACTAAGAAACTCTATGATTCTATCTTTAGTAAAACCATGTTTGTTTAACATAAAGGCCGCATAACTATGACGCTCATGATGAACACTTATGAGGACTTCAATAGTACCAATTTCTTCTTCTCTATTTTGAAATAATGCAGTTGCGTAGGCTCTACTAAAAACACGCTCGAGTGATTGTGTTTTACTGGGTGTTTTTTTGCTATTAGGTTTTATTTTAATCTCATCTAATTCAGAGTTTAAATATTCGACAAGTTCTCTTACAACTTTTTCTACATCAACACCACAATGAGTTAATATCTCAATTACAGGTTTCTCATCCATTAACACTAAGAGCAAATGCTCCAGAGTAATATACTGATGCTGAAACTGCAATGCTATTTTTTCACTTATTCCTATTAACTCTTCAATTTTTTTGTTGCTCATTACGTTTTAAGATCTTCTTCCTTCGTTTTTTAGCCATTTGTAATGCCAAGTGTCCTGCTTTAAGTTGAAAAGTTACACCATTCAAATGATCTAATTCATGTTGGTAACATCGTGCTACAATACCTTCCATGTTCATTTCTTGCCATTTACCGGACAAGTCTTGAAACTTAGCATCTATAGATATTGACCTTTTAATTTTAATAAAAAGTCCTGGGTAACTCAAGCATCCTTCAGTTAACCAATCTTCGTCTTCTGAATAACTTACAATTTCAGGATTAAAACATGGTAATATTCCACTTTTATCACCTATTATAAATGCACGTTTAAGTACACCAATTTGTGGAGCCGCCAGGCCGATACCTTCATTGTTTACCATATCTGTAGATAATTGCTTTGCTAATGCCTCTGCATCATCTAAAGAAAAATCAAAATCTTCACAATTCTTTTTTAATATTGGATCTTTTTCTAGAACTAACGTCATTTTGGATTTTTTAATAAGTTGCTAAAAATTTAAACCTGTCATATGTTGACCCTTCAGTCATATATTTGTCTTTATATAACCTTGGATCAGTAACAATAATGTCTTTGATTTTTTTATTTAAAAAATGAACTAGTTTTTTATTTTTAAAGATTTGAAGTTTCCAATTTTCAACACCACACACAGACGAACAATCACCTAATATTTTTTGTATACGTTCTATAAACTGTTTATCTCTTGGAAGTTCAATAAAAACATGAAATTTATAATCTTCATCAGGTGCTGGACTTGTATCAATATCTAAAATATCATCATACGTTCCATGTCCAATAAAATGATGTAAATCTCTTGCTACATCCATATTTTCACATTCAAAAGCAAGAACGATTACATCTTCTTGTTCTGCTAGTTTTGGTGTATGCCTATCAACACTTATTACATAATCAACCAATCCCGCTAAATCATTTTGTAGTAAATTTTCTTTTAAATTTCGTGTTTTCATATTGCAACCCCGCCCGCTTGTACTTGTGCTTGCGCCGCCATATCACCAACTCCTTGTTGTTGTGGCGTTTGTTCTGTATCATCTTTCTTTGTATCAATATCAATGTCATCTACATCAACACTAATACCATTAATCCAAATAGTATCTGATACAAAATCATCAACAAATTGCTTAGGTAAATCTATATCAATAATCCAAACAGGAATTTTATATTTTTTGGCTCGTGTTTGATTGAATGTCATTGGATGCCTTGGGTCTCGACGCACTTCCATATCTTCTGGTGAAACCTTTTTAACTTGTTCAAAATGCGTTTTTTCATATTTTATTTTGCATCCATGTCTTTCCAATCTTTGGGCACCAGTCGGATCTGGCATATTTTTATGCAAATACATTAGTTTTACATTAATCCAATATCTTGAAACATGAGGACCACTTACTACCAACCCGTCAATCCAATTTTTAAAAGCATAAAGATCTAATCCGTCAAAGACATCTTCAACGTCTATTAACACATCAAGTAGATCTTTATTATCAAAAATAGCATTAAGATTTTCTGTGGCTTGTTGTAATTTGATCATATAAGTCACTCCTACAAGATATTTATCTATCTTCTTTTAATATATTATACTGTATAACATTGAATAAGTCAATCTGTATTGACGGCTAAATATACACAATAAGGATTAATTATGTATATTTTTGAAATGCTTAACAGTATTGGACCAACCGGATTTGATGATCGCGGAACTGACGTGATTATGCTCCAAAGTTTACTAGTTCAAGCAGGGTTTGATATCGGAAAATTCGGTGAGGATCATGATGGTATTGATGGCTGGTATGGCAACAAAACAAGAGCTGGAGTTGCAAGTTTTCAACAAACTCAAGGTATAACTCCTGCTGATGGAATCGCTAATAAAGAGACCAGTGATGCATTAGTTAAATATGCAACAGAAAATACCCCAAATACATTAAAAAATGCCCAAAATAGAGCAAAAAGACGCCAAGATAGAGTTGGAATGGCATCGACTACACAACCTATTGATAATGCCGAGTTACGTATGCTTGTAACCAAGTATAGCAGAAAATATGAGTTAAATCCTAAATTTGTTAAAGCAATTATACGACAAGAAAGCAACTATGAACCATTTGCAGTTGGCGACAACGGAACAGCATTTGGTCTTATGCAAGTACGATGGCCCGCTTTTAGAGACATTAAAACGTACCAACAAATACCATTTAGTTTTGATGATATGGTTGCGGATTCTGACAAACAAGTTTGGGCAGGAACAGCATATCTAGCAACTGTTCGTGATCACTATGGAGCTCAAGGCGAAGAAGAAATGGCTCGTATGTATAATGGTGGTCCAAAAATGGGATATTCTAGACGTGGCAAGGGTAATACACAAAGATATGCACAAGAAGTATTAAGACGAATGCAAACTATGACTGTTTAGTTAGTAATTCCAATTCAACAAGTGTTGCACTTAAATTAATTTCCGGATCAGCAATTTGTCCATGTTTAACTAACCCATTACGTATAATTATAATTGCTTCATCTCGTTGATCCTCAGTCTTACCAAAAAATTCCAAGTTATTATACAACCAACGATAAATGTCTTCATATTCGTCTGTGCGAACTTGCTTGCAAATTAACTCACGAGCTTCTCTAACTTTGCCATCTCTAAATAGACCAACCATTTCCAATTTATAATCAGCACTATTATCATCAACCTGCGGTGCTTGCAATTTACCATCAATAGTATTAAGTTGTGAACTATTAATGGTTTTTCGCAAATCAGGATAGCATCCTTTAACGTATACTTGTAATGTTTCTACGTCAAACTTTACTCCTTCACTGTCAAGAATCTGTCCGAGCCTAACAATGAATTCGGTTTGATCTAAAGTGTTAATTGGAAATGATTGACATCTACTATGTATTGCTGGTATAATACGATTTGGGTAATTACATGTAAGTATAAATCTAACTACACTATGGAATTGTTCCATAACTCCACGCAATGCCGCCTGTGCATTTGGACTTAAATAATCCGCTTCATCCATTAAGATTACTTTAAAGTCACCCCATGGCATTGTGCTACTAAAATTTGTTACTGAATTTCTTACATCATCAACACTATTATTTCTGCTTGCGTTTATTTCAAGTACATCAGCACTCTCAATACCAAGTTCATTAATAAGAACTTTTGCCATTGTTGTTTTACCAACACCAGCACTTCCGCTAAACAAAATATGTGGGATACTTTTATCAGCAATCCAAGTTTGCACTTGTTGCCGTTGTATTTCTGATTGCCAAACATAGTCCTGTATTACTTTTGGCCTATACTTTTCTACCCAAAGTTCCTTCGGCATTTTCTTATTGTGTTTGTTGTTTTAAATATCAAACGATTTCCATATATATCTTAATGACCGCTCATTAATTCCACCGTTATCGTTAAGTAACTTATCAACACGTTCGATTGGAACATTCATATAAACTGTATTTTTTAAATCACCTGGATTTTCAGCAAATTCTTTAAGATTATGTAGTTTCTTAGGATAATTTGGAAATCCAAGCTCTACTTCAGTATAAGGACCTTTATTATCTATGGGGTTGCATTTATGATTTCTACTTGCTTGAATGCTAAGTTTAAGACCTGAATGCATTTGTACACGGGGACTTTGTTTATAAATTGTATCACCCCGTCTAGCACTTTTATTGTACCGATTTAAAAATTCATTTGTATTCATTGTAAAATATTAGATAAGGTTTTTAATATACATACATATAGTGTAACATACATGATCTGTATTGTCAATCAAATTCTGAAAACATTCATTCCAAGTAATCGCTTATGAGTTTTGATTTTATCAGTTACTTTCTCAGTTTCTTGAGTATAATATTTTATCAAATCATGATAACCTTGATACTCTTTATGTGATATAGATCCTGATATAAAGTCTGCTATGTTTTCTTTATTTGATTTAATATATTTTAGTTTAGATTCTAAATTTTTTACTTTGTCTATTCGTTCTTCATCTCGTATCCATTGGTTTTTCTCTATATCAAATTTTATAATCCACGGATCATTTTCTCTATTATAAACAAAATAACCTTCATATGCTCCATATTTTTGAGCCCAATCAATGAGGAATTGGATAGGAGGCTCAAAATCAGATTGTTTATTTTTTAATTCAAGTTTATCAGCACCAGTTAATCCAGAAACGAGTTCAAGTTGTATAGATGTTTTATTTCTAAATGTTCTATTATCAATCCATGATAATGGAGGATTTTTATATGGAAGACACCCTCTTGTATAAATTGTAGGACTAAATTGTATTTTTGGATTGTTTGCTACCATACTGTGAAAGTCAACTCGCACAAGCAAATTTCTTTTAGTAATGAGATTGCCAACTTCTTCAGCTCTAATACTGAAACTGTTAACATTATCACATTCAGAATGCTGTATTAATGTGGTTGTAATAAAATTTTGAATCATACCTATTTTAAAAGACCACTTTTATAAGCAGTTTTGCCACCTTCTCTAACGGCAGTCATAACTTTTTTTCTATTTTCACCTTGAGCATTATATGAACAATGAACCCAACCTGAATTTGGGTCTCCTCCTGGTGTGTAAAATTCGAGTATGAGTTGGTCAAAATCTAAATTATCTTGAATCCATTTTGCTAACTCATAATTAGGAAGTCCTTGGATTTCAAAATCTGCGGCTTGCCCATTACAATGTTGGCTTGTTGCTGATCCGTTAACTGCTTTGTTAAGTTTTGGAGAACGATAACCGCTGTTTATTCCAACAACTTTACCATAATGCTCTCTAACGGGTTGCAAAATCATTAATGAAACTGCTGTTAGATTAACTAAATGTTCAGCACTTGGCTGATTGGAAAGGCCCAATCTAGTTGCAGTACTTGACTTGATAAATTCGTTTAAAGAAAAATTTCTTGTTATTTTCATAGTTTTTTTTCTAATCTAAATGTAAAATTAACTTTGTGCTTCTGTCCAACTTAACGATGCACATGCCTTATTAATAAGTGTTCCAGATTCTGATACTGGTGTCACAACAATAGTAAATGTGTCTGGACCATTTGGAAATCTATCATCACCAGCATAAAACCCTGACCCTAACATAATTAACTTAGTAAGATCTTTGGTTGTTACGTTAAATGATTCTGTTTTATCACTATCACCAGATGTGCTTGTATAAAAATTAAATATTGTCTCACCACCAACAACAGAGTTACTGTTTGTGCTATATTGGCCAACACTATTTTCACCTGCTAAACTCCAATTTGGAACAGGATCAAGTTGAGCATTAATAACAATTTCTACAAGTACTGCACCATCAGAAACTACGTCAATTGATTCTGGCATTACCATTGCTCTATTAACAAGTTCACCAAAACCAGTACTTCCTGTAGGACTTGCAGTTGGAGCAGGCCTTACACTCAATAATGGTGTACGCCCTTGTACCTCTGCTGGTACTGAACTACTATTAGCAACAAATGCATATCCACGGTCATCGTTATATCCACCTTCTAATAACATGGAAGTACCAAAGTGTATAGTGGATTCCAAGTTTGCTACGGTACCTTCATTTGCAACTTCATATCTTACAGGCAAGTTTGGAGTTCTCAAATAAGCATCATTCAAAACATTACCATGTTCATATACATGAAGAGTATAATAATGGGCATTTGGACCTTTTAATCCAAAATATATACCACCAGCACCGTACCATGCATAGTCTACGGCATACATTTGTATTTTTGACCAATCTGCTTCTATAGTACTTAAACCTGTACCATCAGCATTGTCAGTATTCCATTCTAATTTACCATCATATGTAAGATATTCTGAATGTTCATTTTCTGCTCTCCACCATTCGTCATTATCTGGTGTGTAATCTTGTCCTGAGTGGTTAACAAGACATTGATAACTTGTTTGTGTTTCTGGATAATAAACAACTTGACCACGAACATAATACTTTGTATTATCCCAATTTTTAATTCTTGATGGGGTCTTAAGGTCTCTTACATAATTAACATTTACTGCTTCTTGGCTAATACCATTATATGCTCTGTTTAATATCGCAAAGTCACCAACTTGGCCTTTAAGTGATCGCTGTAAGTCAGTAATTCTATATACATCACCTCTAATTACAATCGTATCACCTTTGTTTAAATCACCTTTGTTGTGTGGTAAAGTAATTTCAACTGCATCACCATTACCCAATGGTACCAATACAGTAATAATATCACTTGTACTATTATAGATATAACCAGCCCCAGGATTTGCCCCTGGATCAGTGTTTAATGCTAATGTAGTTTGTGCTTGCCCACTTGGTGTAAGTTTAACAACAACCTGAGTCTTTTTTATAACTTCTTGCCCTAACTCAAAGTTATTAATTGTACCATCAGTTGTAAAATTTAATACTGTGGCAGGTATGGTATTCAGTTTTGTACCAGTACCTTTAATAATGGGTGAACCTTTAACTGTCTTTACAACACCTTTAAGTGGATTATTTGAGTTACGTCGACAAGCATACATTTCACCATCTCTGTATTCCCAAAATATTCCATTAGCATCATCAAATTGACCACCACGTTTTACAACACCATCTGTCGGTTCACCAAAATTTAAACCAAAACTAAAGTGAACACCTTTACCAGCCTGGTATCTAAAGTATCGTTTTGTTTGTCTCGCAGTAACATGACCAATCGCTTTGGTATTGGTTCTCATTTCAACACCACCTCTGTATGGCATGTGTACACTATACGGAGGTTGGATAAAGAAATGTGTGCCTTGGTCTGGTAATACTGTAAAACTTGGATTAACAGTTGCAGTCCGTGTAGAACCATTATAATCTGTAATTAAGTTTTCTTGTCCAGCACCAACCCCGTCAATAGTTCGTAGGAAATAACCCCTATAAAATGCATCTTGTTTACTTGCACCCAATCCAAATTTAACTGTATTATATGTTGTAGATCCACTAGATAATGTTGGATTGCCCATACTACCTGTTATACCTTTTGTACTAAACAAGTAATTTAAGGCCGCATCAACTATGCCAACACCTTTTGGTACTAATTCAAAACTATCACCAGTTTGTGCTATTGAACTTAATTCTGGGCGGAACATAGCAATTCCAGTTTCACCATCATATTCACTAATTATAGTTTCCGAACCGGCATTTGCACCATCAGTAAATTTTATACTATGTCGTTGATAAAATTGATCAGTGTTTCTAATACCTTGGCCTGTTAGTATAACATGTGATGTTCCTAATCCTAATGCACTTATTGATTGTATTTTTTCAATATATACAATATCACCATCAGCAGGATTAGATGTAATAGATGGTTCAAATGTAATTTCTCGTGTAGTTGAATTATACCCTGTTACTTTACCAACATGATCTTGAACTGTTACATCTGTTGAATATATAAAATGAACCAATGCACCAATATATTCGCTTTCATCAATTGCCGCACCTAATGGTAATTGAATAACATCATTTGTTCCACTTGCTACAAGTTCACCACGTACAATTTTAGTTGAATTCAAACCAAACATTGGTTTTTCAGTAATACAAAATGTATCACCTGATTCTAATGCAACTGTTAAATCTTCGTAAAATGTTACAATTCGGGTATAGCCGTCATAACTGCTAATAAGCCGGGTTTGTCCAGTACCACCAGTTGCAGATCCATTAATTACATTAAAATATCGCCCTGTATATGCTTCATCTACTGAACTAAATCCTTGATCCATAATTAAACCATTTTTGCCAGCAACTGTTGACTGACCTGCTGTTTTAGGATACAGCATTACATAACCATTAGTACTTGGTGCTTCAGGTTGATTAATGGATGTTGTTATGTTAAATGATCCAGATACGTAACTTGCGGCTGGATCATAACTGTCAATTATAAATTCCTTACCAACATTACCACCACCCATAAATTTAACATGATAGCCTTTATAATAATTTGCAACTGTACTCAAACTAACTGTTGCAGTTTCAGCCTTAATACTAAATGTTGTAAAAACTGTTTGTCCGTCTGCTGTTTCACTATCTATAGCTGCTAAAATTGGCTCTGACATTGGTTGATATAACAAATATTTGCTACCATCACTAACTGTTCCATAAAATCCGGGAGCAATGGTTGCTTGACGTTGGCTTCCAACATAATCAATAATTTGTGCTTCTTGACCTGTACCATCGCCACCAATTATTCTAATAAACCAATTACAATAATATCCATCAGCATTACTTGTATATTTTGGATCTAATTTAATTGTACTAGTTTTTCCTTGTGGTGCTACACCAGCACCGCCGGTTGCTCCATCAACAATATAACCAGTATGCTCATTTTCATAATCTAATGCTTGCCGTGTTTGCAAACTAATAATATAATTTTTAGTTGGCGCAGTATCGTTTAAGAAATCAACATGTGGTTTAACTGTACCAACCTTATTACCACCGCTAGTTTCAATAGTATATTCTTTAATTGATCGCCGTTGTATGGTATTGCCAATTAATGTTATATCTAAATCTTCATAATATCCATCACTTAAACTTTGTGACCGTGCATCTAATGCAACTTGATCAACCGCAAAACTTGCAATTTCACCAGTTACAGCACTAACAAAAGGTTTAAAACTTATAACAAAAACATCGTTTACTGCAATATTAGATGGTAATGGTTTATCTAAAACAAATGCAAACTCACCGACATTACCAACACTTTCATATGATGTAATTTGACGTGATTCGCCTTCATTATCTGATGCACCACATTGACCAAATTGTAAGTATGCACCTTTATAATAATTTTTTGTAGGTGACCATCCACCTG
>Ga0114994_10001363_pt1 | contig 17474 bp, 13 predicted proteins | sample ArcticOcean_MG_C_9_FD_87043 | JGI IMG/M metagenome (GOLD analysis project Ga0114994, IMG submission 87043) | Marine microbial communities from western Arctic Ocean - ArcticOcean_MG_CB2_152 | ecosystem: Environmental > Aquatic > Marine > Oceanic | place: Arctic Ocean: Canada Basin | collected...
ATATTAAAGATGTCTCAGGATTTAGGCATTGGCGCTCAATTTGGTGGCAAATACTTCTGCCACGATGTGCGCGTCATCCGCCTGCCCCGCCATGGCGCATCTTGCCCGGTTGGCATTGGTGTATCGTGTTCAGCCGACCGTCAGGTTAAAGGCAAAATCACCAAAGACGGCGTCTTTTTAGAACAACTCGAAACTAACCCCGCAAAGTATCTTCCCGAAGTGACCACCGAGCACTTAGAAGAAGACGTTGTTCAGATTAATTTAAACCAACCGATGGCAGATCAATTGGCTGCATTGAGCAAGCACCCGGTTAAAACCCGCGTGTCTTTGACGGGCTCTTTAATCGTTGCCCGCGATATTGCCCATGCAAAACTAAAAGATCGTATCGTTGCGGGTGAAGGCTTGCCACAATACTTTAAAGATCATCCTGTGTATTATGCGGGTCCGGCAAAAACGCCAAAAGGTCATGCATCCGGAGCGTTTGGCCCAACGACTGCGGGACGTATGGATTCATACGTCGAATTGTTCCAACAGCATGGCGGTTCCATGATTATGTTGGCAAAAGGTAACCGATCGAAAGCAGTTACCGATGCCTGTAAAAACAACGGTGGGTTCTATTTAGGGTCCATCGGTGGCTCGGCGGCTGGGCTTGCCTTAAATTGTATTAAAAAAGTTGAAACCATCGAATATCCAGAATTAGGCATGGAAGCGATCTGGAAAATCGAAGTTGAAAACTTCCCGGCGTTCATCATTGTCGATGACAAAGGTAATGACTTCTTTGCTGAATTCATGAAATAAAAAAACATTATGACAAGTGGCCTAGGCAAATTCGATAAGTTCCCGCGTGCGGAACTCGCAATGGTTCCAACACCTATGGAAGCGATGCCTAATTTGTCGAATTTTTTAGATGGGCCAAATTTATTTGTGAAGCGCGACGACTTAACTGGCTTGGCTATGGGGGGAAATAAAGCTCGGCAAATCGAGTTTTATTTTGGTGAAGCCATCGCGCAAAAGGCTGATGTAATCCTAATCACCGGGGCGATACAATCCAACTTCATCAGATCAGCCGCAGCGGCAACGGCAAAACTGGGAATGGATTGCCACGTCCAATTGGAAGAGCGCGTCCCCAATGTTGATCAAACCTACCGGGCATCCGGTAATGTTTTATTAGATAAGCTGTTTGGGGCAACCATTTATAGCTACCCCGATGGTGAAGACGAAACGGGCGCAGATCGCAATATCAATGAAATTGCAGATGGCCTAAAAAAGCAGGGAAAAACACCTTATATCATTCCCCTCTCGCCGGGCCATGCCCCACTTGGCGCAATGGGTTATATTGTTGCAGCTCAAGAAATTTTGGAACAATTGAAACAATCTGGGCAACAAATTGATGAAATTGTTGTGGCATCTGGAAGCACGTCAACCCATGCAGGTCTGCTTTATGGCCTTCGAGCTTTGGGAAGCCGACTACGCATTGCTGGTATTTGTGTCCGCCGAAACAAAGAACAGCAAGCCCCAAGAGTATTAGCCCGCTGCACTGAGTTAAGTAAACTCTTAGGCACATCTGAATATGTTAAAGCAGACGACATCATTTTAAATGACGTTCCTTTGGCACCCGGCTACGGTCAATTAAACCCCCTAACTATTGAAGCTATTAAATTAGCAGCCAGCACAGAAGGCCTACTTCTGGATCCTGTATACACAGGAAAAGTAATGGCAGGAATGATTGATCGAGTGCGGGAAAATGTTTACGCCAAGAATGCAAATATTTTATTTTTACATACCGGCGGACAACCTGCCTTATTCGCGTACGAGCCTGAATTAACAGCAGCACTAGACGCGACTTAATGAGCTTACCAGACTTTCTTCTCAACGGTTCAAAGTCTTCAACAACAACCGTTGTATTAGCCCACGGTGCGGGTGCGCCAATGAATAGCTTATACATGCAAGCTTTTGCAGAAGGCTTAGCGTATCGTGGTTTTCAAGTTGCACGGTTTGAATTCCCATACATGCACGAGCGGTGCCAAACAGGTATTAAGAAACCACCTAATCGTGCACCCATACTGCTCCAAACATGGGCAGCAGTTATTGATCATTTTAGGCCAGACAATTTGATTATTGGTGGAAAATCGATGGGCGGACGCATGGCAAGCATGTCAGCAGCGGAGTACGAATTAAAAAACACACCGGTCAAAGGTGTCGTTTGCCTAGGCTACCCTTTTCACCCAACGGGCAAACCAGAAAAATTAAGAACGGAACATTTGGTTTCACTAAAAACACCAACTTTGATTTGTCAGGGCGAACGCGATACATTGGGAACTCTAGAAGACGTTAAATCGTATTCGTTATCCAAATCTATTCGCTATCATTGGTTAACAGATGGCGACCACGGTTTTAAACCGCGTAAAAAATCTGGGGTGACGGAACAGCAAAATTGGGACAGCGCAATGGATGCCATTGCGACATTTGCAGGAAACTTATAATGATAAAACTCGATCACTATAGCATTCGAACTCTTGAGTTAGATCGGGTGAAAGATTTTTTCTCTGATCTGTTGGGCTTAAAGCCCGGTCCCCGTCCTGATTTTAGTTTCAACGGATACTGGTTATACGGTAGCGATCCAAAGCAAGCGATCGTTCATTTGATAGGTCAAAAGAAAGATCAACCGCCCATAGAAGTAGGCGATGATACAGGCGCTTACGATCATATGGCTTTTCAATCTGATAACTATGATGATGTAATTGGGCGTGTAAAGGCGAGTAGCTGGGAGCATTGGGAAAGTACATTACCCGGTGGAATTTTACGGCAGATATTTATAAAAGGCCCTCACAACTTGACCGTCGAAATCGTAATTCCAACACAACAATAAAATTTATAGTCATGGAAGCCGATCCGACACATATCAAAAAGCGCTCTGTGCGATTAGCCGGGCACCAAACCAGCGTGTCGATAGAAGATGCATTTTGGGATCACCTCGTTCGAATAGCAAAAGAACAAAATATCTCTATTAACGGGTTGATCACAGAGTTAGATGCCAATCGCACGGGAAATCTTTCAAGTGCTATTCGTATTCACGTGCTTGATCAAATAACAAAACCAAAAGCGACTGAGGGCTCTAGTTAAATAGGCCCTTCAACAGATCTCTGGCATTTAACTTCGTAGGCTTTTGTTGTTGTGTCGTGCGCGGTGGCGGCTGGCTATTCCCCGTTGCTGCGGTACCAGACGTAGGCGGCGGTGTATTTCCACCACCCAACAGGCCTTTTAGAAGTCTTTGAACTTTCTTAGGCGCTTTATTCAGCAATGCATCTGCACCCAGTATTGGTAGACTACTACCCAGCAAGGCACCTGTATCAACTTTTACGTTCGGCGCATTTAATGGCCCTAATAAAGTGAAACCAACCGGGCTAGCACCTCTTTTGAGTTTCGCTTGCAAAATCTGCGTTAAAGCATTTTGTTGTAGATCCACTTGGCCCTTCAAATTCAACAACCACCCGACCAAATCTACCGTACCAGCAGCGAAGCCATTACCAAGCTGTGATGCCAGCTTAAGATCGTTTGTACGGGCAACACCACGAGCTATTTGAAAAGTAGCAGCAACGTCGGCCTTATTTCCAGAACGGCTCGATCCAAGTTTATTCAAAGAGGATAATAAACTATATACTCCTGAAAATGCGGACCCTTTTACACTCGCGGAGACATCAACACCCTTCATTGAGAATCCACCTGTTCCACCTAAAGAACCAACCATTCCTGCAACACTTTTGCCAGTAGTCGTGAAATCTAAATTGGCATCAAGAAAACCACTGGCTGTTGCTTTTCCTGTGACAGAACGCAACGCGTCAGCAATTTTTATCCCTGAAATATTAAATGCAGACGAAATTTGATTTGAATTTCCAGAGACAATTTTGGCATTTCCTTGCACCTGCCCACCAAACAGTTGGGCCACCAGTCGATTAATAATGAGGGTTCCATTTTTGATTTCAGCAATCAAATCCACTTTTTCAAGTAGGTATTTTGAGAATATCACAATCGGCATTTTAACTGCTATATCAGCATCGAACGACTTCAAAACAGATAAATCAATCGGGTCCGCCGACCAGCGTCCACGATTAGCAACATTTATAATTGATGGCGAATTAACATTGGCTATTGGGCTGGGCCAAACAACGGGGCCGCGTTTTAATGTTTTCCATAACTCCGGTGCTAAATTCGCATTTTGAGTTGCTGGTAGAAAGGGATCAAGGCTCAACGCACCAAGCTTAAGATCAGCTGAAATTCTTGGGCGTACACCAGAAAAATCTGCTTGCCCCAATCCTCCAAAATTAATTTTATCAATTTTTCCTGACATTTTATCAAAAGAAAACATCTTCGGATTCCCTTTAATATGAGACGCCAATGTAAGCCCACCAATCTTTCCAGAGGGTCGGTATTTAGAACCGAAAGTACGTAACAAACGGGCTAAATCAGGATGGCTAAGATTTACGTTCAAATCAAATGTATCTCTAATTGGCAATACTGAAATTTTTCCATTCGCCTGAATTTTGACCCCTGCTATCTTTATTTTTGCCTTGACTTTAGGTGACAGAAAGCTTCCATCAACGCGCAAATCTAAAGAGGTTTTTCCCAGTGCCGCGGCTTTAAAAGGAAGTTTTGTTTTAAACAGACGCATGATTGGGGTTAAGTTTTTAGATTTAATATTAACGCGAAGCCCTTGTGCAATTGGAATATCACGAAGCCCTTCTATTTTACCTGATGTCACAAGCGTTGCTCCGGCAAACTGTGCAACATTAAATTTTCGAATATCCAAGCTGCCATCATATAGCGATGCATCAATAGCTACGCCCTTTAATTGCTCGCCCTTTAATTGAAGTCGCTTAATTTTTAACAATACATTTGCATCAAATCCAGCTAACGCAGACACCCCTTTGAATGGACTAATAGATTCAGCTTTCTTGGTATTTTGTTTGCCGGCAGTTGCATTATCACCTTTCGAATTTGTAGATACGATAAGCGGTTTTGACTTCGAAGGTATGGGTATATACGCATCTGCATTTATTTGATCTAGCGTCAAATTGGCACCGAACCCAAGCCGAGACCGTAATGCGACTGTAGCAGCTCCCGTAAATCTGGAGCTGTCAAATTTAAGGTTCAGGCTTTGGACTTGAATTTCATTTGGGGTTAGCATAATTGCGCTACTAAAGTCGACCTTACGAAAACGATCTTTCGGAATGTTTGGTACTTTAACACCTAACCATTCGATAATTTTTTGAAGATCATTTGTATGGGCTTCTATATTCCCTAAAAACTGAGGAGCACCCTTTGGTGTGGATAAATCTCCATATAGCGTGACCTCTGAGCCACCTGGTAATTGTGCATAAAACTGACTAAGCTTTGCAACACCATTGCCCAGTTCGGAATTAATCAATACATCGCTAATCGCTTGACCCCTATAAACCAAGGCTTCAACCGAAACGATAACTGAACCACTTAAGTTTTTTGGAATCATCACGCCGTTAGATGCCTGCATGGTTGACTGGTCTTTCTGAGAAGAAGTATCAACTGAAATGGTAGCTTTCGTTTTCGGAGCTGTTTTTACTTTCGCTAATCCAGATTGTTGTGTGTTCAGCAACTTATCAAGGTCAAATTTCTCAGCTGCTAGATTAATAGAAAAACGTGGTGCAGCGCCCATCGCAACTGAAACATCACCGGTTACATTGGCATCCGCCAATTGCACAGACAGGTTATTTATTTCAGCCCCAAGTGCAGAACCCGATATATTTCCTTCAATCGAAAACAATTGAGATAGTGCAGGTGGAGTAGGGTTACGGGTAATGGCTTCAATTAATTGACCAAGGTTTTTCCCTTCTCCTTTTACCGAGCCCTTGAATTTTGGCTCGCCTGTGAGGTCAAGAATCGTACCACCAATCTGTAAAGAAGCGTTGCTTTCACCAATACTGAATTTCATATTTAATGGCAACGTACGTGACTTGATAACCTCGCCAACACTAATGTCATAACTCAGTGGTGTATTGCGTAAGGTCAGAGTTCCCTTGGATTGGAAGGGGCCTATTAACGATGCGGCTTCAACGTGTGCATTCAAACCTTTAATTCGCTCAATTGTGCCGTGCGCTGAATCACGATAGTTCAACGTGCCATCAACAATCGTAAAGTCATCTAAAACTACAGAAGATACAGATGCTTCAGCCTCACTCTTTGTCTGTCTCTTTTTCGAAGATCGTGACGTGTTTTTAACGCCCGTACCTAAGGGTTTTATCTCCCAATTTTTACGACCATCTGCTGCAAGTTCCAATTCAATAATTGGCTTAATGAGGCGAACCGTCTCAACTTTAATTTGCCCTACCAATAACGTGCGTAATGCGATCCTAACCTCAGCCCGTTCCAGCTTAACCATCGTTTCTGTAGCCGCACCTTGCATGTTCGAAAATGACACATCGTTCGCAATAATAGTAGGTGCAGGAAATAATGTAACTTGCACGTCGCCCGATATTTTCAAATCACGTCCCGTAAGCACTTTTACTTTTTGGGAAACATCGTCTTTATACGCATTCCAATCGATTATACTGGGGCCAACAACAATCACACCAACAATGATCAAAACAACAATGGATAATCCCCAAACTATCTTTTTCACAAGCTTCACCTTCTAATCGAGTTTACGTACTTATTACACTATAGATATTGAAATAAAAAATAATCATAAGGTATTTTAAGGCAGAACTAAAACAGCACGTAAATCATTTACGTTGGTGCACGTTGGCCCTGTCATTAAAAGCCCACCCGCCTTTTCAAAAAAACTATAACTGTCATTATTCTCAAGATACTCTACAGCATCTAATCCGGCATCTTTGGCATGGAGCAAAGTATCAGGGCCAATCATCGCACCGGCATTGTCTTCACTACCGTCGATTCCATCAGTATCGCCTGACAATGCGTGAACCTTTTTGTTGCTATCTAACGCCAATGCCATTGCCAATGCATATTCGCCGTTAGGACCTCCACGCCCGCCTTCACCCTTGATCGAAACTGTTGTCTCTCCACCGGATAAAATGACGCAAGGACCATCTGCATTTTCACGGGCCTCAATTATATTTAAGACTATTTCTGCGTGCTCACGTGCGACATTACGCGCTTCACCTTCAATGTCATCGCCTAGCAAAATTGGGCGAACGCCAGCCGCTTTCGCAGCAACAGCGGCAGCATCCAAACTGGCTTTAGGACGCCCTGCCATAAATAGTTCCATGTTATTGAAAACCGGATCACCAACGGTTGGCGTTTCGTTTTCAGCTTTCAGTAAATGTTCCATAATCGCTTTTGGTGGTTGCATCGAATACTTATCGATTATGGCTGACGCTTCTGCAAAAGTTGTCTCGTCTGGGACCGTTGGCCCAGATCCAATAACGCCTGGTATGTCCCCCGGAACATCTGAAATAAGCAGTGTAACCACACGCGCCGGGGCAATAGCTTGGGCCAACCGCCCGCCTTTGATGGCAGACAAATGTTTTCGAATACAATTCATTTCAATAATATTTGCACCTGAACGCAACAATAACCGATTCAATTCTTGTTTGTCTTCCAGTGTTATTCCGTCTACCGGATAGCTCAAAACAGCCGATGCCCCGCCAGAAATAACGGCTATGCACAAATCATCTGGCCCCAAGCTTTTTGCCAATTCAACAATTCGGCCCGCCGCCGCCCGACCCGCGGCATCCGGCACTGGGTGTGATGCCTCAATAATTTCGATCCGCTCACACTGCACAGAAAATCCATAGCGCGTCACCACCAACCCGCTCAGCTCACCATCCCAATTGTCTTCAACAGCGCGCGCCATTGCAGCGCTGGCTTTACCCGCACCAATAACAATTGTTTTACCTTTAGGTGGAGAAGGCAAAAAAGGAGGTACGCATAGCATTGGGTTTGCCGCGGCAACACCCGCATCAAATAGAGAACGTAAGAAGTCTTGAGGGTTATCCATCGATTTAAAACTCTACTTAATTAATACGATAACTATTAAAGCTTAATGATCTTACCTGGGTTCATAATGTTATCTGGGTCCAGAGCAATTTTCATTGAACGCATAACACTTAAAGCTTCCCCATGTTCTGCCACAAGATAATCTATTTTACCGATCCCAACACCATGCTCACCCGTACACGTCCCACCCATTTCTATAGCCCGCATAACCATCCGCTTGTTTACGCCTTCTACCCGCGCCATTTCATCCGGATCGTCTGGATCCATAACAAAGCAACAATGGAAATTACCGTCGCCAACATGGCCAACGATTGGGGATAGCAGTTCTTGTTCATCTATATCTTTGCGGGTTTCTAAAATGCATTCGGCTAATCTTGAGATAGGAACACAAACATCTGTCGCCATACCTTTTGCACCGGGACGCAAAGCCATAGCCGCATAATATGAATCGTGACGACCCTGCCAAAGCTTGGTCCGCTCTTCTGCTTTAGTGGCCCACTGAAACTCACCCGCGTTATTGTCATCAGCAATATCACCGACCATTTCCGCTTGCTCCTTAACACCCGCTTCAGTGCCATGGAACTCAAACATCAATGTAGGTTGTTCAGGGTAATCGAATTTAGAGTAGGCGTTCAACGCCTTCATCTGAACTTCATCCATCAACTCAATTCGCGCAACCGGAATGCCACATTGGATGGTTGTGATCACAGTATTCACCGCAGATTCTAAATCCGGGAACGGGCAAACAGCCGCAGACACTGCCTCAGGGATGCCATACAAACGCAGGGTGATTTCTGTAATGACGCCCAAAGTCCCTTCTGAGCCAACAAACAAGCGCGTTAGGTCGTAACCTGCAGATGATTTTTTGGAACGACTAGACGTTCTTATAATGCGCCCATCCGCCATAACGACAACCATCGACAAAACGTTTTCACGCATAGTGCCATACCTTACAGCATTCGTGCCTGATGCCCGCGTCGCTGTCATTCCACCCAACGAAGCATCAGCTCCCGGATCGATGGGGAAAAACAGGCCAGTGTCGCGTAAATGTTCGTTCAGTTGCTTGCGGCGAACACCGGGCTGAACGGTAACGTCCAAATCTTCCGCGTTGACCGTCAAAATTTCATTCATTTCAGTCAAATCAATACAAACACCACCGTGAAGGGCCCCCACATGTCCCTCTAAAGACGTTCCAGTACCGTAAGGAATGACGGGTATTTTATGACGGGCACAAATCTTTACAATCTCACTCACTTCGTCCGTCGAATGTGCAAAAACGACTGCGTCAGGGGGCACCGATGCATGCCAAGACTCGTCCTTTCCGTGCTGAAAACAGACAGCATCAGCTGTCGATAATCGCTGCTCAACAACGGTGCGTAATTCTTCTAAAAATTCATCACTCAGGCTCACAGGGTTCGTTTGAGGGCTTATTTGCATGTCGACACTCCATATTAGGATTTGAAGTGTACAGTTTAGTCTAGAACCCCCTAAGATTCCAGAGATGCTCGTAACTATATGGCTTTGCCTTGCACTTCATTTTCCAGATCTTTAACATGTTTTCGTATTTGCAGATTATACGGTGTAAACTCGAGCACTTGTTGCCATGCTTTTAAAGCACTTGCTAAATTTCGAGTTGCATCAAAAATTAAAGCCATCCCTGAGATAGCCCCATAATGCCGAGGCTCCAGCGCTAAAGTCCGTTCTATGTCTTTAACCGATTTATCATAATCCCCCATCATATAATAAATGGTGGCACGTTTATTCCACCCTTCGGCAAAGTGCTGATCGAGATCAATAACTGTCGAAAATTCCCGAAGCGATAATCGAAGGGCACCGGCATGCATAGCCTTCATCCCAAGCGACATATGGAGATCAACCAATTCATCCCCGCTGTAAGCCCAAGTGGCCCAAATTTCAGCTTCGATGCCGGAAGCCTTTTTTGTACTTTCAGCCACCCGCAACTGAGCAAACAACTCATCCAGCTTTGGGTCATTTTGATCGGCCACGGCCGGGAAAGCCGTAAGAGCAGAGATCAAGCCACACAGAAAAAGTGAATAAAAGAAGCGCATTTAATGATAATGGGCGCGTTTACAAAGAAATCCAAGAGACGACATGCGCTGATGTGATCAAACTTTCGTTACATCAATCACTTTTATATAATCAAGCGATGCTGGTTTTGGCCCGCCACTGGCCCAATCCAAAAGCGCAACCGTATGAACGACCGGAACGCCCCCCGCTTCGGCCATCCCACTCGAAATTTGCATCTGACAGCCAATATTTCCAGTCGCAACGGCATGGACGTCCAATTTATTCAAATTAGCCACTTTCCGGTCCCGTAATTTGGTTGCCAATTCAGGCTGTAAAATATTGTATGTACCCGCTGAACCACAGCATAAGTGCCCTTCCGCAGGTTCAAACACCTCGAACCCGGCCGCTTGTAATAAGGCTTTAGGTTGGGTTTTCAGATTTTGGCCATGCTGCATAGAACACGCTGAATGATAGGCGATGCGGAGTTCTGAGGTTTCAGCACGGGTTCGTATCAGCTCTAAATCCGACATTACCTCGGTTACATCTTTGGTTAGGGCTGAAATGGCCGCAGCGCGATCAGCCCAATCAGGCTCATTACGAAGCATATACCCATAATCTTTAACCGTTGTTCCGCAACCCGATGCGTTGATCACAATAGCATCTAGGCTGCCCGAATCACTTACCTTTTCCCATGCAATAATATTATTTTTCGCCTGCATATGCGCTTCATCTTCGCGTCCCATATGATGCACCAAAGCACCGCAGCAGCCCATACCATCGGCTACAACAACTTCGCAGCCGTGGCGTGTTAATAATCGCACGGTTGCTTCATTTATAACTGGGTCTAACACCTGCTGAGCACAACCGGTCAATAAGGCGACGCGTTTAACTTTGGTGTTTTCAGCGCTAATCGTTTGTGGCCGATCAATGGCCGATGGGCTTGATATTTTCGTTGGTGCTAATTTCAGCATACTGCCCAAAGCTTTGGGTAAAATTTTGGCAAAGGGTTTTGCAAACCACGCGCCAACCAACGCAATCCGAAACCGATTTGGATAGGGTAAAACCAACGCCAAAACATTTCGCATCAGCTGATCTCCAAAGGGGCGTTTATAGGTTTTAGCAATACGTACACGGGTTAAATCAACCAAGTGCATATAATCAACGGATGCCGGACACGTTGTCATACACGACAAGCACGATAGGCAACGGTCCACATGTTTAACGACTTTGTCGGAAACTGGTGCACCTCCTTCGAGCATGTCTTTGATCAGATAAATGCGACCACGGGGGCTATCTAACTCATCGCCCAGCGTGACGTACGTTGGACATGTTGCCGTACAAAATCCGCAATGCACACATTTGCGTAAAATACCATTAGCGGCGTCGATATCAGGGTCAGCTAACTGAGCCAGTGTAAAGTTTGTTTGCATCGCCGTTATATGCCTTTGTACATGCGACCGGGGTTAAGAATACTCTCTGGATCAAAACCATTTTTTACACGCTTTGTGATGCCAGTCATATAAGGATCTAAGGGCTGAAAAACAATGTCAGATTGCCGCAACTGTTTGGATGCCCGAACCAGTGTAGCGTGGCCACCCGCTTGGACTACTGAACCCCGAATCAGGTCTTTTGATGCTTGGTCAACTTCATCGATTTGCAACCAAACAAGCCCGCCCGCCCAGTCATACATAACGTCCGCTTCTGCGCTTTCCAGGATACGCTGGACAACATGAGCCCCTTCGGTTGGCGGAACAGATATGCGCCATACAGCGCGTTCTTGATTGGCAGCCAAGTAAGAGACATCGGCGATTTCTTTCCACAACATTTTAGAGTTTTTCGTATGCAGCTCTTCAACCTCACCAAATTTAGATAATAATACTTTCAGTGCTGCACACCGATACGCAGTCGATGGCGCAGGGCCTTCAATCCGCAACGCCGTCACCGCACCGCCTGCACTATTTAGATAGGCAACAGCTGAACGTGCGGCGATTTTGGCGGGCAAATGCGCAGCGCTTGAGACTTCATTGGTGCTGACCAATGCTTCTGTCATGGCTTGATTATTTAGCTGGTCTGCATCACCATCTTTCGCCCAACGGACCAAAACCGTCCGTGTATTTTCTGGGCTTGGTAAAACTTTAAGGGTCGCTTCGGTCATCACTGCCAATGTTCCGTATGATCCTGTCATCAATTTTGACAAATCAAAACCGGTTACGTTTTTGACAACTTTACCACCGGATTTAAACATTTCTCCACGCCCACTAACGGCATGAAATCCGATGCAATTGTCACGGGCTGATCCGGCTTTGATGCGCCGGGGGCCTGCTATATTACACGCCACCAATCCGCCCAAAGTTCCTTGGTCGGCAGCGCCGCCTAATAAGGGGCCATAGTCAGGTGGCTCGAACATCAGTTGCTGATTTTGTTGATCTAGGGCCGCGTAAATATCTTTCATCGGCGTGCCCGCATTGGCCGTCACAAAAAGCTCACTCGGTTGATAGTCGGTAATTTCTGAAAGGCCTGACAGATCTAAAATGTGATCTGCTTCCACTGGACGGCCCATGCCTAGCTTTGTTCCTTGCCCGCGCACATCAAGTGGTATTTTTTGGGTTACAGCCCATTGAACAGATTCTAAAACCTGATCGTTATTTTCTGGTTTTAGGTTTTCAGTCATTAGAACCTTGGAAGATCAGGGAACTTAACGCTGCCTTTGTGTACATGCATTCGACCCAATTCAGCGCATCGGTGCAGGGTTGGGTATACTTTTCCGGGATTTAGCAATTGGTTGGGATCGAAAGCACATTTCAATCGTTGTTGCTGCTTCAAGTCTTCTTCGGTGAACATTTCACCCATTAAATCGCGCTTTTCAATGCCAACTCCATGCTCGCCAGTCAAAACACCACCGACGGAAACACAAAGCCGTAAGATATCGGAACCGAAATTTTCAGCCCGCTCGAACTCGCCCGGATTGTTGGCATCAAACAAAATCAAGGGATGCAAATTGCCATCACCGGCATGGAAAACGTTAGCTACACGTAAATCATATTTTTTGGACAATTTGTTCATTTCACGCAGAACTTCGGATAGTTTCCCACGCGGTATCGTACCGTCCATACAAATATAATCAGGTGACAAGCGTCCAACGGCCGGGAATGCAGCCTTTCGTCCGGACCAAAACGTTAAACGCTCCTCTTCAGATTGGCTTATTTTAACGTGAACAGCGCCCGTATTTTTTGCAATTTTTCTGACTTGTTCGATCAAATATTCAACCTCAACCTCTGGGCCATCCAGCTCAATGATCAAAAGCGCTTCAACGTTCAACGGGTAACCCGCATTAACGAACTCTTCGGCGGCTTGAATAGCAAACGTATCCATCATTTCCATGCCACCCGGAATGATGCCAGCACCGATTACCGCAGCAACGCAATCACCCGCCTGTTCGCTGGTATCGAAACCAAGCAAAACGGCTTTGGCTGTTTCTGGCGCGGTTAAAATACGCACCGTAACTTCTGTGATAACCCCTAAAAGTCCCTCTGATCCGGTAATTACGCCTAACAAGTCATAACCTTGGCTGTCTAAATGCTTGCCGCCCAACCGAATCACTTCACCGCTCATTAGCACGATTTCGACGCCCATGACGTTGTTGGTCGTCAACCCATATTTAAGACTGTGCACGCCGCCCGAATTTTCAGCAATATTACCGCCAATGGAACATGCAATTTGGCTGGAAGGGTCAGGGGCGTAGTAAAAACCTTCATGTTGAACGGCGTGGGTGATGGCCAAATTGGTAACGCCCGGCTGAGTAACGACGCAGCGGTTTTTGAAATCTGTATCCAAAACCTTATTAAATTTACCAAGACCTAATGTAATGCCATCAGCCAACGGCAACGCACCCCCAGAAAGCCCGGTGCCGGACCCACGCGGTACGATTTTAACATCATTTTCAAAGCAATATTTCAGAACCTTAGAGACTTCAGCCGTCGATTCAGGCAAAACAACTATTAAAGGCACTTGTTTATAGGCCATTAATCCGTCGCAGTCGTAAGCGCGTAACTCTTCTTTATTGGTAATCACACCTTCATCTGACACAATCGATTGCATAGCACGAATAATTTCATCGCGCTTGGCAATTGTCCCTTTGTCTGGCTTAGGCATTAACATTTAGTATTCCTAAAATTCTAAATATGTTTGGCAGAAATTTATTCTGCTGGTTGGGTTCTTACCAGCGTTTTATCATTAATCGGCCAATGAAATAGCGCCGCGCCAAATCCTAAGGCCACACCTGCCCACCAGACCGGCATATACGTGCCAAAGGTATCAAAAAGATAACCACCCAGCCATACGCCTAAAAAACTGCCTATTTGGTGGCTGAAAAAGACAAATGCAAACAAAGTTCCCATATAACGCGCACCGAAAATTTGAGCCACAAGGCCGGATGTTAAGGGTACCGTTCCCAACCATAGGAACCCCATTGCGCAGGCGAAAATGATCACGGTTAGGATGCTAATCGGGGTAAGAATAAACCAAATCATCACAAAAGCGCGCGTTAGATATAGGATGCTCAACAAAGATTTTTTCCGGTGTTTTCCCCCCAACACCCCTGCAGTAAAACTACCAATGACGTTAAAAACGCCAATAAGTACCAGTGCCAAAGCACCCGTTTCATTTGACATCCCTATATCATGCAAATACGCAGGTAAATGGACCCCGATAAACGCAACGTGGAACCCGCAAACAAAGAAACCCATTGTTAACAACCGATACCCCTGATGCCCGGCAGCTTCTTTGATTGCTTCTTTTAAACTAACCGCCGATTCGTCAGCAGACGTTTTGGCGGGGGTATTTTTTGCAGCCTGACCAATGGCAAGCCCACAACAGACAATTATAAGACCAAATGCAGATAAATACATAAAGGCCAAAGACCAACCATATTCGCCAAGCAGGACTTGCCCCAAGGGAACGACTGTAAATTGCCCAACGCCCCCAGCGGCAGTCACAAGGCCTAACCCCCAAGACCGCTTTTCTGGCGGCATAACACGACCGACAACACCCAATATAATACCAATTGCGCACGCACTTTGCGCCATACCAAGCATCAGACCCGCACTTAAGTAAAACGAGTCTGGCGTCAGCGAATTGGACATAACATAAAGCCCAACACCGTATAATAAACCACCAAGTGCAACAACGCGCCCCGGCCCCCATTTATCGGCGGCAGCACTGGCGAAGGGCTGAAATGCACCCCACAATAGGTTTTGCATGGCTAGCGCTAAGCTAAAAATCTCTCGCCCCCACCCCAAATCAGTGGTTAAGGAGATTTGAAATAGTCCCAGACTATTGCGAAGCCCCATTCCCAACAAAACGCTCAAAGCGCCAGCAATTAAAATGATAAGCGCTGTATTCGATTTTTTTTCAGTGGATGTATAAGAAGTCATTTAACCCTCTAGCATATAATGGGGTAAGTATGGGGTAAATTCTAGCCCAAACAATCCTTTGTTTAAATTGAATGTTTCAACGGTTTGTCATAGATGAAGATGATATTAATTGATCATGCCAAAACGCAAAAAACCGCGCTTAACCAAGCGCGGTTGCGACCTACGGAAAGACGACAAAAGCCATCTCTCAAAAGAAAACTCAGCCTTGGCGAGCTTTAAAACGTGGGTTCTTCTTGTTAATAACGTAGACGCGGCCTTTGCGACGAACAATGACGCAGTCCTTATCACGATTTTTTGCAGATTTAAGTGAATTTCTAATCTTCATGGCTTAATCCTCAAGTATTCCGGGCCCTCTAGGAGAGTTAGTGGCGCGGAACATAGGCGTTGGGTTCTTGGTTGTCAATGCAATGCCAGCAATTAATTAGGACCCGTATGATGTGTTTTACAATATCAATTACAAGCGTATGGTCAGGCCCAATTATGAACGTATCCTCACACCCAATCTCCCCAACACAAAACACGACAAAAGGCATCTTATTGATGCTTTTTTATGCTGTCCTTATTTCAATGATGCATACCGGAATTCGTTATGTTTCAGAAGACATGCATCCTTTCGAAATCGCATTTTTTCGCTGTGTTTTTGGCTTAATTCCGATCATACCTTTTTTTATTCACCAAGGCTTAACTCCCTTAAAAACCAAACGTTTTCCAATGCTTTTTACTCGCGGCGTGATCAACATTTATTGCATGTTGGCCTTTTTCTTTTCGGTCAGCATTGTGCCGTTAGCAGAGGTTACAGCCCTATCGTTTTCGGCTCCTGTGTTTGTCGTTATTTTAGCCGTTTTCATTTTTAAAGAAAAAGTTGGCATCCGTCGTTGGGCTGCTATATTTGTTGGATTTATTGGTACCGTTATAATTTTACGTCCCGGATTCCAAGATTTTTCATTAGGCCAGTTTTTAGTCATCTCATCCGCTTTTGCCTGGGCAATTTGCATGATAATTATTAAAGAGCTGGGGAAAACCGAATCAAGTGTCACCATTACAGCCTACATGTCGCTTGTTATGGCCCCCTTATCTTTTATAGCAGCTCTATTTGTATGGACGTGGCCAACGATGGAGCAATTGGGGTGGTTAGCGTTCATTGGTATTGTTGGCGGAATTGCACAAATGGCAATGGCCGAATCACTGCGCAGTGCACCAACACACGTGGTTACGCCAATCGACTTTACCCGGCTTATTTTCATAGCAATAATGGGGTATGTAATTTTCGACCAGGTTCCTGATATTTTTGTCTGGATCGGCGGGTCGATAATAATCAGCGCCACAGCATTTATCGCATACCGGGAACATAAATTAAAAAGCGTAAAAAAGCGTTTAGTGAGTGAAACTAAATGAAAAAAAACGCCACCTTTTTGATATTCCATACAACATCAGCTATTTAGATTGCACCGCAAATTCACCTTTATTGAAAACAATCAAAATTGCAGCCGATAAGGGCCTTGAGCGCAAATATCATCCGTGGACATTTAACCGGGATGATATGGTTGAAGAAGGTGAAACGGTTTGAGGATTTTTCACTAGTTTAATCGGTGCATACGTTGCTGATATAGCAATCAACCCCTTGACCGCTTAAGGCCTTGCAACCACTGCAAACAATTCACCCTTATCGCGCGGTCAAAATATTGCCGTTTTGCATGAACAATTCCCATCAAACGTTTATGTGTGGAGAGAACTTGCAAGAGTAAATGGTGGGGTGGTTCTGGTTGTAAAGCGTCCGACTAATAACGTTTGGGCGACTACCGTTTATGAAACATTAAACGCACAGACGGCAATTGTTACCTTACCCCAATGCAATTGGATAGGCGGAAATTTTTTGGATTTGAAAGTTATCGGCAAACGATGTCGTAAATTCGGCGCGGCATTCGTTATCGATTCGACCCAAGCCACAGATGCATACCCTATGGATGTACAAAAGCTTCAACCTAATTTCATTGCCTGCCCTTCCTTTAAATGGCTGCTCAG
>Ga0114994_10001367_pt1 | contig 17457 bp, 5 predicted proteins | sample ArcticOcean_MG_C_9_FD_87043 | JGI IMG/M metagenome (GOLD analysis project Ga0114994, IMG submission 87043) | Marine microbial communities from western Arctic Ocean - ArcticOcean_MG_CB2_152 | ecosystem: Environmental > Aquatic > Marine > Oceanic | place: Arctic Ocean: Canada Basin | collected...
AATATAGCAAATATAAATATGATTGATTACTCAATTATTTTTGAAATAATTCAAAAAACAACATCCTAAAATATATATTTTTGTAAAAAATAATATATCCTATAAAATTATAATGAGTACATCAAAAAACACTCATCTTACAAACGGCTGGGAAGCCTTTTCTTACTTTTGTTGTTCCGCATGGAACGATACATACTTAATTGATATTTCTAAAGCTAATTTAGCGGGTGATTTAAGAACACAAAGAGCACAATTTGTACCTGTTACACAAATATATACTAGTATTGATAATCTTATGTCACAACAAAAATTATATTCCGTTTTTGAATATCCGATGGCTCCTGATATTAGTTCAAATACAAAGTTTTACAATGGTATTACTGACAGTTCAAAAAATTTGAATTCGACCGATGCTTCAAATGTCATATTAAATCCTCTCATTAAAGGTGCGAAAAGATTAGATTACAGTGGAAACTTAATTGGACAAGGTATTAAATGTAGACCTAAAATGTATGATTGTGCTGTAGTAAACTTGACACCGGGAAACAACGAATTCACTTTAGCAGTAACACCAACTAGAATTCCTTATTTCGGACAGAATCAAGGCAATATAGTAGCCAATACTAAACCACAAAGAGTTTTATATATTGTTTCTGCTGAATTACACCAAAAAGACAGCAACAACGACACATTAAAGGTCGATCAAATGAAAATAGTTTCTGACCCATTTGATATGAAAAATAAGTTTTCTATCATTATAAAGCCGGATATGAATATGAAACAGAAATTGGGGGCCAGCATATTAAGGTCAGAAGATTTTGGTAATGTCACAACAAGTTATAGTTATAATTGGGATATATTCGGTGGTTCAGAAGATCAAGTGCAAAAGTCTGGCAAATTTCCCCAAGATATGGCAAGAAACCCACTATCTTCAAATACTACATCGACGGGAGGGAAATATTTAGTCATAAGTTCAGTACCTACTTTAGATACACGTGATAAAAGAGAAAACGTACATGATTTAAAAAATGAATTTTATGGTGTGTCACCTACAACAAACGACGATTCAATAGTTAGTTTTGGTTATCTTTCATACCAATCCCTCGGGGGAAAAACAGGTATTGCAGATGACCTTAAAAATTCAAATAGTGGTTATTTATACCCAAGATCGTCCGCCTACCCCAACCCAAGTGTTTTTGAGGATAACTGGTTTACAGATTGGGAAACTTCATATGGTGATTTAGCAAACGCATTACAAGGTACATCATCTGGTGGTTCAGATAATTTTGCTGCAAATTTTACAACAAGTACAGACAATCAAACATTGGCATTTTCTAAACTTGTAAATCAATCCGCTATAGTTAATACTAATTTTCTTAAAAAATTATTATATATCAAAACTCCTTCAGACAAGGGCACCAACGACCAAATAAAGGTATATATTACTGTGGTAGAGGATTGGACACGACCCGGTAATGCATTGGATAGTTACTCGTCTGGTGGTACTGTTAATGGTGCAGCATATATTCCATATTTAGATGTTAATGCTTCAAGACAAATCGTATGTCCTGATTATGATATTTGGGATAACTCCGAAAACAAGACGGGACGTAGTGACAGTTCAGCATTATACAGCGTTGGTGAGAAGGATGGAGACGGCGACATTACACAAACCTCAACTAGCACGCAAATAATGATGCCTCACCAAAATCTTGATAAAATCACAGCTTTCCCTAAATGGAGACAATCAAACCTTCTTCCTGATAATTCTTATGAGAACAATAAAGATATGATTTTATTTGATTGGAGAGCTAAAACTTTGGCCCAACCCACATTTGCTTGCTGTGAACTCGACAAAATGGTGGAGCTAGGTGAAAATTCATCTTGTGTTAATATAGACCAATACGCAGGTAAATTTATATCGAATGAATTCACATATACTGGAGCTTCTGCAAATTATGTTTTAGATGCAAACATTGAATTCATGTCGGATGGTTTTGGTGTCGAAAAAGGTCTATACATTCATGGATATGAGGGAAGCGCTAGTGTGTCGGAAAGGGTATTTAAAAGAAGAATTGGGAGTTCCAAAATATTTAAGAATAATTCCATGAATATTGACAATAATGAAATTAAAATGATAACAGCGAGAATTACAAAAATTCCATGGTTTACTTGGGATGGAGAAGTATTACCAGTTGGAGCACAGAGTACACCAAAACCAAGTGAATCTAGATGTATCATATCTAGAAATGCATTAACAGCCATCGTTTCTATAATTAGAACCGCGTCTCTTTTAATAACTGGTATGGTTATGAATACCGAATTAACACTCGATGTGGACCAAACAATTGATACAATCACAACGAAAACTTTAAATATAGCATGGTATAATACCAAATCGTTTTTCGAAGAGTTAGAAGACCTACCTATTAGCAGTATATTTAACAAATATTTAACAGAGGACCACGCAACAAATACTATTTCCATGCCTAATTGGTTGGAGGTTTTCAAGAAATCTACAAATCCTAAAATAGCACAATTTTTTAGATCAAAACTCTGTAATAAAAGACAACTAAATAGATTAGTCAAAGAGGATTCGTTACCACTACATGGTACTACCGATACTTCCAGCGTGACCGTTGTTAATACCGATCCCATAACTTATAATGTAATATCGGACGCGTCTCGATGCGGTCCGGTACGCTATCCAGACAAACAAGGGCCAACTTATAAAGAGGATATGTATTCATATTCTACAGACGTCACAGACGCCCTAGACGGTACCAACTTACTACGTGGATTTGTAAGAGCTATTATGTGGGATCCTTCGGGAACATATCCATATCATGCCTTAATACCCAAGGTTCTAAGAGGGGAAGAATTGGGGGATGATTGGGAAAAATTAGCATATATTTCATCAGATGGTACACTTAGAAATAATGGTAATTGTTTACAATCAGATGCCCTAAATTACCGTTCAACGGTGTCGTCGGAAACAACCAGAAAACTTATGTACTGTACACCATATATTCCCGTAGGTCGTATAAAGATTGTTGACCCAAACAGGTCAATCACAACCACGAACACAGCAACCTATGAGGACAAGGATTTATATCGTCACCAAGGCGTCGGCCAACCAACAACAACCTATCAATTAGATTATGGTAGTGTATCTGATGTGTCAGATTCACCATTAGTAAAGAATATCGGCACCGCCACCAGACATTGTGGACCAAAAACAGAAGATGGTAGTCGAAACGAACTCTCCAACGATATCACACATATTCCAAAAGGTATCGGTTATAGAAACGGAAAAACTCCAACTCAGGAAGATTTAAGCACTCCCGAAGATCCAGACGAAATAAAAATAGATTTAGCTCGTTCTCGTAGAAGATTAAGTATTCATACAATAACAAAGGGTATGAATGGAACGGCAATCTACCTAAGAAACAACAATATGGGTATTGGACCATTATGTTGGTCTGATTTACAAGAACGTTTTGTTGAAACAGGTGATGGTTATCATAGTGGAACATTGTTGGATACCCAAGATAAAGATAAAGATTTTTATATAACAGATTCTCTTTATAGAACACAGAGTGTAATATCATTATTATTATCAGGATATGGTCTATATTCAGATGAAACATTCGCAAACAATACCAACCACAAAAAGGTTAATGAACCAATCAGTGATTTATATCAAATGACGGATGGTAGAAAAAGATTTTTATCTGGGCCGACCGATGCATCCAGTTGTTGCAATATGGACTTATTGAATTTAAGGGTAAATAATGGTGATGAAATAACAGGGAAAACCAGTATTGACTCTGCATATAAATGGGTTGGACCATCATCGCATTTTCTTATGGAACCAAATACTTCGGATATATGGAGATATATCAAAGCCGACGCACCTCTTATAGAAAGGAATGCAAAAGCAGGAAGAAATTCATACGCCACCAGAAGTGAAGCATTTGCTTCTGGTGGGTCTGGGTTAAGTGGTAATGTGAAAACATATTTACATAATGGTAACGATACCACTGAATCCCCAAACTCAGCTATTGGTAGCGCATATGAATCCAATGATTTTTATGAAAATAGACCATCTCTCTTTGCTATGGCAAGAGGTTTTGATATTAGTAGAAATTCCGAGATCGGTGAATTATATAGTAAAGCACTGGAAAATGGTAACATAAATTTTATGTTCGATGTGAAAGAAGCAGGCAAAAAATTAAGTTACTGCAAGCCTGGTGGTGGAACCTTGGATACCAACATAAAAGCCTTGGTTGACGCAAAAAAAGTCGAAATCGTGGCTTTTACAAAATCGTTGGAAAATGTTGTCGCAAGTCTTTGTACAATAGAACCCTGTAGTGATAGAGCACCGATTCATTTAACAGACCACCAGTTTACGACATTGGCATCAGATGAAACTTTGAGTACGGCCAAAATACAATCACCTTATTATAATGATAGTTTATATTTAAGATTAGGGAGTGATGCTATGGATTATCTTAATTCTGAAATGTCTTTACTTGATTTAACCGGAATTACTAATGCTAAAAGTGAAACGAATAAGGGTGGTGCATTAGTAGAAGGTATGTATTATATCGATGATTTATGTTCAAACACAATTAGAATTTTCTACCCAACGCCATTAAGAGAAGAATTTGTAAGACCAGATAAAGCTAATTCTATGGTATCTGTCTCATGTTATTTAGCAGATACATGTAAAGGGGACGACATTGATAGCCGGATTGCGAAGGATGGTGGTACCCTCAGCACCACCACCACTGACAGAGATACTAGTTTTAATAATGTTTTAGAAGCGGTTGCGAAAGGCCTCCTTCTTGACAACGCCCACAAGGATGACGGCGCTCTCGAACATTTTATATTTGGACGTGGTGGTATTGTAACAAAAAAACGTCAGTCAATTTTAGAACTCTTAAAAAATTTACCAAACTGGGGAGATTTGAGAGACACTTCAGGTGGTAAATTTTTAAAAGACTTCATCGCAGACCCTTCCAATTCTCCGACCGCAACGGATAAAAGAACCATAGCACTAAATCCCGATTTTAAACCACATACAGGTTTAATGAGTTCTAAAGAGAGAGATATCGTAAGATATCAAAATATGTCAGTATTAACTATTACAGGTGTTCGGGATTTTGCACTAGCTCTTAATGGCGATGACACTCACTCTTTCGATGCTTCCAATAATATTACAATAAAAGAGGGTGACGGTTCCGGCAACTTTTATAAAAAAAGAATTTATTCAAGAATAGGTTCTATAATTTTACCAGGAACAAATAAAAATACTAAATATATTATTGCAAATCACGAAAATGACAGATCCTCTTTATCAAAAGATATTTTAAAGAACTTAGAAATGGGTAATATTGATGATAATGAGACAAAAAATTATGCACTAAAAGGATATCCATTTAAGTTGGTGGAGGATAAGAAATTAAAAACATACTATTTACAATGTGATGAAGTGCCAGCGTTCATTGCTTCTTCTTGGAATGATATGGAGACTATTATATTTTCACCTTCCATGAGTAGCGAGGATACGGGTGTATATGAGCCTAAAATTAAAATGGGGAAATTACTTGATGCAAATTATGGTATAGCGATTAAAAGAAAAAACACCGAAGGCGGTTCGGGTGAATCAGGTGCTTCTCAAAGATCTTCTTCAGAACCATTGACGTATACTGTCAAAATTTATACTGTTAAATCCGTGATTGATAGCGCAACGGAACCACAGAACAACACCGATAATATTGGTGTGCGGGAAACCGAGTTGGAAGGGAAGCACCACGCCCCCGTCATTAAAAAATTCCGGGTAAATTTGATGTTAAGAAGTGTTACTTTTGAAGAAACTGAAGCGACAAATTATTATAAACTTAATACTCTAATATTTTTGAATAGAGGCAGTGTTGGTGGTGATTATAAACAAGTTAGTAAATTTATTAAAAATATGCCTGAGAATTTAACGCAATATCTTGGGTTTATGAATAGAATAGTAACAGGTTGTTTAATTGATTATCCAAGTAAAGGGTTTAAAGAATTAAATAGGCTTCGAACTTGGTGTGATATTTGTTTCAATGTGAATGAGCGTGAGGTAATTATGGGTAGTGAGACGACTAGTTTTTTCTCGTTTTCCGAGTATAATGAAGGACAATTACATTTTGAAAATATGTTAATTAAACTTAAAGCTGCTTCGGATGAATTCGATAAGCAATTATTAGAATGGAATAAAGGTATTGTTGGTTCTAAAATAGGTGATATGAAATTAGATGATTTTGATAATATTAGTGGCGAACAAATAGTTGATTCCACTGAAACACTTACGGAAATTCCAGGATTTCATATTTTAATGTGGGTTGAGAAGAGACCCATCAACGATTCAAAGAAAAAAGGCAAAGTTATTACCCCGGAAGATATTAAATCCTCGTACGTTTTATCATCGGGAAATACTGGCAATGAAAGAGGATTATATGATGGTATAAAATTTTCTTTATACGAGCAGGATCTTTTAGTTAAACGAGGTGCTCTTACTATTCAAAACGAACAAATATTAGATAATAGAACACCAGTAGTAAAAGCTCTTGCTTCAAGGGGGTCAATTGTTCCAGAAAAGAAATATGAATATGGTGTTTATAAAGAAAATATGTGGCTATCAATGTATGAAAACGGAATAGCATCTGAAGTAACTGTTCCCATTATTAATGAAATAAAAACAATAAATGTACCGGATTCAATTGGGTTAAATACCTCGCAATGTGAAAAAGACGATGTAACAACAAGTGTTGGTGTTTTAATATTTCAAAATGCCAATGTTCTTTATGAAAAACATAGTGGAATTAATATTACACTTCCAGCATCTTTGAAGCAGGTCGAAGGAGCATTGATAGACGGCGGCGAAGATGCGCTAGTTTTTTGCATGTGTGTTGTTCCCGAAAATAATAATCAGATAGCAGGAAAAACAGGCGTTAATCCATCTAATACTGCATTATTAAGTGTAATAGTTCAAGATGAAAACATAGGTGATGTGAATAATAATCAATGGAGTTTATGTTATGAAGAGATATTCATCAAAGATGTCGGCAATAATTCCGAATTTGGCAGTCCCCAAGAAAAAGAAAGAGATTTACAGATTAATATGTTAATTGACCTTTACAGATCTAAAAATACGACAAAGGTTTTACCTATCATGACATTTAATAAATTACCTAGAATGGAAAAAGTTAAAAAAGCATTGATAAAAAATTGTATTGGTCCGAATGCTGTGTTCCCCGCAGCTACATATGCACCATTCCTAGAAGGAGATGCTGATTATGCATCTAATTTTGCTGTTATCTCGAGATTTAAGTATCATGTAGATTCGAGTAATAACGAATTATTAGATACATTATTTGTTGCACAAGATGGTGGATATTATACAGGCGCCGGTACACCACAAGCTGATAGAGAATCATTAATGGATTTATTTTATACTTCGGAGGACACTGCCAGTAATATGTTTACTATAACATCATTGGAAGCTCAACGTTCAGTTTCGAAAGATGAAATGAATGGTTGTAATGCTTATACTGGTGGTGTCTTCCCGGTGGATGCAGAATTCGACCCTTATAACACAACGACCAACGCCACCGATGCCGTGAAAGGTAATGTATTGCATCATTATAGAAAGATAGAAGAAGCAAAAACAGGACATAAAGGGTTATATATTGAAACATTGATATATTTTACATCATTATTAACAAGACCATTATTAAATGGTGCAGATAGTCTAGGAAATGTATTTTGGAAGATTAAAGATACCCGTGATAGTGAATGGAACAGGATGCCTAGTAATTTATTAGATGTAAATGGGGAATACCAAGAAGGATTAAAGGCATATAGAAAATGTTTAGTATCGACATTAATTCATTCACTACCATCTGATGTAGGACGATTTACAACAAACGTATTGAATCGGTCACCTCCTGCATCATGGAAAGAGAATGGTAAGTTATATGATGCTTTCCCACAACTTGAATTTTGCGCTACCTTTAGAGGACAATTAATCGATAAATCACTAAATTCCGATACATTACCAATGCTTATAAAAGAACAAGTAAAATTTCCAATATATTGTTATTTAGACGAGGAGAAGGAAAATATTATTTTCCCTTCATGGAAAGAATCTGGATATATGAATCATGGTGTAAAAGTTATTAGATTTGAAGAAAAAATAAATTATGAATTTGCACGTGATTATTACGGACCAGATTTTATAGAAACTATTTTAAGTCCAGAAAGAGGTTTTGGCTTTGTAAGTGAAACACCTTCGAGAAGAGTTCTTGAATTTAAAGAAAGATTAAAAAGAAGCAAAACCAAATATATTACGACCGATGTTCTGAACAAAATGGGAGTTGGTTCTGCAACAATTTTGAAAAAGGTCTTTGGTGTATCGACCGACAAAGGTACGTTTGATGGTGCCAACACAAATGAGGTATTAAAACTTTCTGGTCCGAATGGGTACTTAAGTATTATTGGGGCAATACAAATGTGGACGCCATTGCTCCATGTTCTTTTCGAATTGAAAGAAATGTCGAGTCCCTCCGACACAACATCCTCAACAATTCAGTCCGACATTGTAATAGGTTCTCATGTAAATACATTTAAGAATAAATTTGATATCCAGAACTTTCAATTAAAATTAAATACTGTTCGATTAGATATTAATCTTCTTAAAGAATGTACGGCGTTTGAAATCAAAGAAATTGAATTTTGCGATAATACTCTTCTTACTTTAGATACACTTACACCAGTAGGAAACGCACAAAATTTATTTCTCCCAATTATGATTAAAACGAAAGCAGAAAAGGTTGAGTCTGTTAAATCAAGAAAAGTTGAAATTACAACAGATTACTTATTGGAAACATTGAATAAAATGGATATTTTATCACTAATGAATAATATATGGTATAGAATTGATGAAAAGGGTAATAGAATTGTATTATCTCCCACAGAGGTTGGTCGTGTACCATTATTTAGAAATACACCCTCAATATTATTTAATAATAATTATGAACCTATGTTAAAACACACTATCACAGATAGTACTAAACTAAGCGAGTTAGTTTTAGAACCACTTACACATGTTGATGGAAGTACTGTTAGTGGTGTTGCCGGTGACACCGGAAAAATATCGGACGACAAAGATTGGGCTGGTATGGGTTGGTGTTTGAATGGAATCGGACAGCGTCTGGGTTTTGCAGGTGGGTTCATACGGTCGACCCCCACCGCCAACTCAAATGACTCGACCGAGGCCGTAGCGGTGACTCACACCCGAGAAACCAGCGACCCAACAGAAAAAAAATATTGGGAGATACATAATTATGGTTTAACGTTGAATGATGTGTCAGGAAACAGTGGGAAGGCACCAAACAATAAAGGTGTTGATGTTACAAACATTACTGGGGCACATAGACAAGAAGTCAGTGCTACTCAAAATACAGGAGGGTTTGTAAGGTCTGCTTGGTTAGCAGAAAGACTTTCCACAATAGTATTTGGTAAACAAGATTTCCCATCATTCAGCACTGACGACGTACCATTTAATGATGAACATGGTTCCGGTAACGGTGGGAAAATAACTTCCACTTATGATGAGGACTATTATATGCGTAGTAATCCTTTAATGACAATAATATCTGATGATACATTTGGTAGATTAAAATTGGCAGATGTAAAACAAGATGATTCTGCGAGAGGTCAACTTAGAGATTATAGATATCCTGGTAAACAATTTGATAATCAGTTTAATGTGCCTATTTTTGCAGAATCAACGCCTAATACAAATGGTACTTTCGCTTGTCAAGTAATTAGAATGATTAAATCAGGATTATTAGGTAGACCTGAGGATGATAAAATACTTATAAACGAACAGAATATTATAGACCAAATCAATGGTGGTGTATATATGGCATACAATGGTGAGCGTTCAAATGTTAACGAGAGTTTATATAAACAGATGCAACTTTCGGGGACGCCAATGAAAAACGGTACTAACTTTGATAAAGTAGTGATGAATCCCCAACAATTTATGTATCTTAAATTACAAGAAAAACGGTCCGTCGACCCCACAAAGAAAAAGAAAGGAGGTTTCGTTGCTATGCAATATGTTCTCCAACAATTATTATCCAATGACCCACAACGTTTCGTATTAAATGAAAATGAGGCAAAAGCGAAAACTAGTTTTATTACAAAAGGAAATAAAAATTACAATAGAGATTATAAAGATTGGAGAACACAAATTCTTGATAAAGGTCATAGTGTAGATTCCCTCGAAACGCCGCTACAAATAATGAGTAGTCTAGACACTGGTTCATCAGGACACCCTAAAGCTTTATGTATAAGAGGTTTAGATTTAGATCATACTTTGATGAATCATATAGATTTATCTGATAACACATGGACTGCTGCTACATCAAACATTGCCAATGTTAGGCTGGCGGGACGCGGTCAAGATACCTCAGGGGGCGGTGGGTTCCCCCTAAGAATAGGTCAAAATGTTAATGATGGAACAATTTTCAAATACGGTCCACAATTACATCTTACTGAAGGAAATTCACCTTTTCATGGGGAGACACAATACACACACTGTGGTCGATATGAACTGTTGGAGCCCACCACCTCCGCGACATGGAAGGGCAACAACATGTACAAGAACGATGTGTGGAATTCATATATTGAATATACTGATATGACAAAAACATACCCTATTTATATGTTACCACTTATGGATACCGATACTATTAGTATTGTTGTCACAAATGAAGGTTCTCTTAAAGACCCATTAGATTCTACGGAAGGTGCCGAACAATCTTTTAAAAACGTATTGGAAGCTATCACAAATGAACTCAAAGGTGTAAATTGGACGGGAAGTAATATTGTAGACGCGTCAGATAATCTTAATATTAATAATACTAGTGGAACAACAAATTCCGGTAAAATTGGCACAGATTCATCAGAAGGTACAAGATTTAATGATTTCCCATCGATTACAGGACATGGTACTAGTAGTGATGATGTTGCGAATGCCAAACCATCTTCACAACATGGTATATATCACGAATGTGTTAATTTGCTTGTTGCGCCTGAAATTGGTCCGTTTGAGAAATTAATAATCGATGAGTATAGGAAAGGAGGAGGGACAGGAGAATTAACTGTCAAGACGGCGACGGACGTTCCAAAGAAATTCAACACCGATTGGAGCGGCAACACACAGTATGGTGAACTAGCACCCAGTGAAGGATGGTTAGGAGAGGAAACAAATGGCGATAAGAAGCAGTTTACTAACGCATTAGAAGCTTATTATACATATCTTGGTATGACTAATTATATTAATCCTGGTGGAACGACCGGTCAAAACACTACGGTCGGACAAGAGAACGGACGACGACGTGCTAGCTATCTAGCAGTTGACCTTTCCCATGTTGAGGTTAGTGAATATTATCAAAAATTTGTTTCGCGTTCATTTACAATTAAATATAAATTTGAAAATACTTATGGTAACCATGTTGGTTATAATGATATCAGAATTAATCAATTAGCATCGGACCAAACAACTGCATTTAAAGTTAAAGATGATGATAGATTACCCAAAAAAGAAATACATAATTCTGACAGTGATATTCGTTACGAATTTGTTAATTATTCATCGACTTGGGGTACCGCCATCCCTGCCGGCCATAACCACCAATATATGATAGCTAAGCCGCCACTATTAACTTCTGATAGTTCAGAATATGAAAAAGCCCAAGGTTCTATTTTGATACCTAGAAGATTTGATGGAAGACCTATGGATCCCAATATTAAATCGCAAAACGTTATCTGTATTAGAAGTGATACTATAATTATTGTGAAAACCGACATGGGTATTGAAATTCGAAATCCATCTCAAAAAGATGTCGATGGTATGACTTTTTCACTCGACATTGGATTACCCATGAAAGGTGGTGGGTTAATTCGCTGTAAATTACCACTGAAAGGTTGTGACGAAGACTCGTTGGCATTCTTCCAAGATGCTGAATATAATAAAGATTATCTTTTATTCAGTGTGACAGATTGGAAAGGCGGCAAGAAGGGTGGTGGACAATATCCTGATATTGATAAGCAAAATATATTATTCAATTTACACGAAGCGATGAAAAAATCACAAATCGCACAACTCAGCGAATCATTATTGGAACCATATACTCCCGCCATTGCTACAAGAAATCAACAACCACCCAATGAAGCCTTTAAAATGCCTGTAATATTACCAAGTAAACCTGGGGGGTCTAGTATAACTATCGGTGGTACTCAACAACCAAAAACATACTTTCAACCTCTTGATCTTGTCTTAAATTCAGTTGCTGGAAGTGAAAACGATTTCTTACCAAAAATGTTGAATTACTCCTACTATATCCGTATATCTGCCAATAATACTAAGTGGACGAACTACATGACTCATGCAGAAAAACATGCTGCCTATGCCGACGCCGTTAGCAACGGGAACAACGTTGATATCTCTGATATCATCCATAATATAGGTCAGACTCAACTGACAGGGAACTCAGCAGCGAACAGCCAGAGCACCACCGCCAACCCACAAATTGCGACAATATACTCTCTTGATTTACTTGCTCTTCTCAATACGACATACGACATCAGTGAAGGCAAAATCACCCATAGAATTGCCCCATCACTCACAACCCGACCTAATGGAGTGGAACTTCGTGATGTTATAGATATGACGAGTATACCACTCACCACCGAAACTATCGACAAAGCCAATATGAAAGTTGCAGATTTAAATAAAAATGATTTAGGTAACCCAATTCTTGTTGTTTCTGATATAAGTAAATCATGGGTTGATTATGAGGGACAAATGATGGGAAGAGACCGATTCTTTAGATTATGTGATGTTCTCGGGGATCCAAGTAATAATTATGCTCTCGCAATGGATAATATTGGTGATACTAGTACCACATATGGTGACCTAGTGAATAAACAAACAGGGAAATACAAGAATAATAATTATAAGTTGAGTAACGCCGCTGTTTGGGATATATGTGGCAACACCGGCGCCGGCAATGTAACCGCGAATGAAGTGCAAAAGTTCAATAATCCACTTCAACATTTACATTATGGTAGTTATACCACTTTGGATGACCCTACAACAGGTGCTGGTTGTGTTGGATTCCCGAATAAAACCGACATCAATAAAGAAGACCAAGGTATGTTTAATGGTGGTAATATAAGAAAACAATTTCATTTGGGACATCATTATATTGACGACGACGGCGACGGCGAACAACAAGCTTACGCAAAAGATACATTTTTGAACGATTTCAAATTCAATAATGACCCCACCACCGACAACTTGGACGCTTCCGGTGTGTTCTTCCCAGCGACGGTAAATTATTTCACCAATGGAGAGGTTGATTTTGATTATGAAAGTACTGTGAATAGAATGGTACATCCTAGTGCACTGGTACTATCCAAATCAGGCACAGCGGATAATTCGGGTATATGGCAGCACGACAGAAAAACCCACTATACCATGAGTCATGTCTTTTATCATTACAAAGACCCTTCACAAAACGAACAAGTCGTCTATGACGTTTCCGAAAATATTACTACTACATTATTTGGCAAATTTACGAATAATTCTTGTGAAACTTGGAAAGATATATATGGTGACACAACATATTCTTTCGGTGATGGTTTTGTAGATAATTCAAGATATAGAAAGAACGGTTCGTCGTGGGAAAGGGTAGGTGAAGCAATAAAGCGTGTAACCCCATATGACTCTTTCAAAAGCACCACCACCACCACCACCACCACCCCCTTCAAACTTAATAAAACGGAGGTTGGTGATATGGCATGGATGGACAAAGAGAATCAAGAGAGATATTTTGCAGCAATCAGATTCTTTTCCGCACCTAGGAGTCTTGAAGCCACTCAGCAAAGGGATCGGCGTGCAACAAGTGAGATGTTTAGTATTGACGACACAAAGAAAAACAACGACTTTCAAGCATTAAAGTAACTATTATTTCATAAATAATACCATGAACCAAATAACAAGGACTTTTAAAAAATAACTATATTTAAAAAATATAGTTATTTTTTATTGTTTAGAATATTCTAAACAGATTTGATATATTTTTTGGATTTTTTTCCATCCAAGTTTTTTTAATTTAGAAGAAATTATATCAATTGAATTTTTAACCTGTATTTTTTTTGATATATTGGCTCTTAATAGAGGGTATTTTTTAATAAACCAAATTATAAGTAAATTAAAATGTCTTTTATATTCTTTTACTACAATTTTGTGTGTTTTTGAGTTAGGTTCCCCACCATTATCAATAAATTTAATAGCTTCATATTCCTGTGGTGATATAAATTTTTTATCCCCATATCCATCTTTAATTTTTTTAGTTTTCATTATATTATATAAATATAATATATATGCCTGATTTTATTTTTAAATTAATTATTGTTGGAGATTCTTTTACAGGCAAAACTTCATTACTAAATAAATCGTGTTATAATACATTCGAAGAACATTATGATGCGACAATAGGTGTAGATTTTATAACTAAAGTAACTAGTATGCCTGATGGTATTATTATAAAAACGCATATATGGGATACAGCCGGTCAACGATGTTTTTCAAGTATATTGAAAGATTATTATAAATGTGCTGCTGGTATAATATATGTATTTGATAAGGGTGATAAAAGGTCTTTTGCCAATATTAAATATTGGATGAATGAAGTCCAAGGGTGTAATATACCTACCATGCTTATAGGGAATAAAATAGATAAATCATCAAATGTTTCTAGAGAAACAGCAGAAAATTTTGCTTTAGAAAATGGTATGTCATATATAGAGACGAGTGCAAGTATTGGTATAAATACGGATGATTTTTTAGATAAATTCATAACGGATATCTATAATAATATGGACGAGTCGATGGTAGGTATAAATATAAGTACAGCTATCAAGGTAAAAAAAAAGGAGGAAACTCCTTGTTGTTGTAATATTTCGTGATTAAACAATTGATGTTTGTTCTTGGTCTGTATTAAATGTAACGATTATCCCAGCACCATGTAGATCAACAAGGAACTCATTTTGATCTAATAAAGCGATACCTAATTTAATAATATCTGTCGAACCACTGAATAAAATAGGGCATATATTTTCTTTACTACCACTAAACCTTATTGGGTGTACTAGTTTTCCTGGTGGTCCTCCACGGTCTTTGTTCGCGGGTATAGGGATTGTGATTACATTTCCATTCCCTGCTGTTAATACATCACCATTACTACTAGGTACACCACCACTTGGAGAAGATTCCGTTTCTATTGCTTTTTGTCTCCTGGCTTCAATTGCTTTGATGGTTTCCTTTTGTGCGTTGGTTAATTGGTTTAAAAAATTTATATCAGTATTACTAGAAGTACCCTTGCGACTGGATCGTTTATTTGTTTCTTTCATTTTTTCACAAAAATTCAATGAATTATCAATACCAATGCGACTTTTTATAGAATTAAAATAATATGATTGTTTAAAAGTTTGTATCGGTTTGGAAATATTAACCTTATTATGATTTTTAGTACTACCTGTATAATCTGTAATTTGTAAATAAAACATATGACTACCAATCATATCACTACTGTGTCTGAATGCCTTTAAATTATTATTTTTTTTAATAGTAAATTTACCCTCATTTTCATCATCTGTTTTAAATCCCATTAAATACCCCAATGTACTTGTCGGTCTATTCTTAGTAGTAAGATTTGATTTTCCACCGACACACGGTATGGCATCACAGTCACCACCTAACCAATCAATTTCATATCCTTCAATACTATCAGTAGATAATACAAATATTCCAGATTTTTTTCCGATGGTTAAAGATACATCCTTTATACCTACTGATTTTAAAGATTCCTCGAAACTAACGATAAACCCTGCATAAGCCTCGATACCCTCACCTGATTGTTTAGGTTGTTGAGGTTCAAGTTCAATACATTTTATATCATTAGTACTAATATCTTTAATAGTGAATGTGTTTGTATTATATGCTGAATCAATTGGAAAATATCCAGATAGGGGGATAATAACATTACCTAAAGTAAGTTTACTAGTATTCGTAAGTTTAAATTCTAAAAATACTTCAAAATTAGTCTTCTGATATCTATTTACATTATATTTAACTGACCCATCCGGACATATTGTTGATGTTGGAATTGTTGAAACATCAATATCACTATTTACAATGATTTTCTGTGCGCATGGTATTATAGTTCTTTTTATTTTACTAATATCTTGTTTCTGTATTAAATTATCAGATGTTTCTGTTTTACCTTCATCGATAAATTTTTTTAATCTTACTGCGACAGCATCGAAAAATGTTTTATATTTTTCGATAGTCTTCCTATTATCAGGTGAAACACTTTCATCCAATGTTTTTTTCATTAATACAATAGAAGGGTCAATATCATCGATTTTTGAATCATTTTTTTCTAAATCTAAAAGGTCAAATAAATCGTTTATACTATAATCTGTTGCATCCAATTCGAGTTCTTTATTTAATTCATAATAATCCATCTCAAGTACTTTTTTCTCCCACAGTAATTCACCATATTTCAGTAAACCTTTTTCATAAAAATATTCTCTTTGGGTGTCATCCATTTGTTGTATGTCTTCTCTTATAATATCATCCAAATTTTTACTTTGTTCCCCCTCTCTCCCATCTTTATTTCTTGTATTTCCACCAAATTTAATTAAAACCATATATAAATTATAAAAAAATATTTTTTAATAACTAAAAATATTAAATAATTAAATAATTAAAAAATTGAAATAAACTTAAAAACAAACTTTAAAAGTAAACTTATAATAAAAATGTCAAACTATTTCAAAAATAAATATGACCCATCTTTGGAAGAAATTCAAAAGGTATTTCCCGATTATGATTATGGGACAAATGAGAGTTGGGTGGTACATTTTCAAAATATGTATCCATCTAACCCTATCAAACAGGCAAAATTTGCCTTAAAAAAACTAAATGATGTCACTACGTCTTATAAAATGGATGAATTACAAAAAAATAAGTTATTAAATTTGATATCAGAGGGAGAATCGGATGATACAAATCAAAAGTTAGCCCACTGGGTAGAATACTGTAGTATATTAACACCAAAGCAGATAGGTTATGTGGGGTATTAAAATAATTTTCTAAAGAAACGGATAAATTTACTCTTTGTTTCATCTGTTTTAAAACGTTTCCATTTGATAATAGTAATACCATTACCTCTTTTAAAGTGTCTATAACCCTTAAATGTTATTAGCTCTAATATTTCAATATATTTTTTTTGTTTTTCAGTAAATTCGGAAGCATCTATTCTATATACA
>Ga0114994_10001369_pt1 | contig 17438 bp, 10 predicted proteins | sample ArcticOcean_MG_C_9_FD_87043 | JGI IMG/M metagenome (GOLD analysis project Ga0114994, IMG submission 87043) | Marine microbial communities from western Arctic Ocean - ArcticOcean_MG_CB2_152 | ecosystem: Environmental > Aquatic > Marine > Oceanic | place: Arctic Ocean: Canada Basin | collected...
ACTCGGGCGACCGGACGCCGACGCGCTTCTTTGGGAGGAGGAACTGGAGCGACCGCTTCTTTTTTTTAGATATGGAGAGTTGTACCTGGTCCTACTACAAGGACGAGGGGTACGAGCACCTGGCCGGCGTGGTGTGTCTGCTTGCTACGTCTTCTATAGTGGTGCCGGAGGAGGTAAGATTGAGAGGCTGGCACGCGCCCAGTGATCCGACGGAGACGTTGAACTATTTCGAGGTGCATAATACCACAGACGCCCAAGGCGCGCCGCGCGACTCGTTCGTGGTCCGGGCGCCGTCGCCGCGCGAGTTCGAGGACTGGCTCCGGGCCCTGCGGTGGGCCCTTGCTAAGTTGAGAAGGGGCTCGACGAGCACGGCGCCGGTGCGCCCGGCGGCGAACTTCTACACCCGGCAGCCCACTGCGAACTACAAGGACGAGCTCGAGGACGCCCTGGAGAACGTCCATCTATCGGGCGCGTCCGAGCGCAAGTCCGAGGCGTGGTCGTCGGCCGCCTCGGCGGAGCTGCGGCTGGGCTTCGACGCCGAGGCCTTCCTCGACATGGAGTACTACTACCAGGACATGAACGGCGCCCAAAAAGGTCCCGTGGACTTCGATGGGTTGAAAAACGTCTGGGCGCGGACGGAGCTCGACGAGCTCTCCAACGTGTACACGAACCGCAAGGACGAGTGGGTGGACCTGGCGTCGCTCCCGACGCTGGTTCGGTTATTAACGGCCAAGAAGAGCCTGTCGCCGCCGCCGCCGCCGCCGCCGCCGCCGCCACCGCCGCCCGTGCAAGCGCGGGCCGGCGTGCCCTACGCGTCGCCCACGGCCCGGGGCCCGGCGCCGCGGGCGTTCCGGCTCTAGTCTATGGCGGCGTCATGTGCAGTAATACAGTTTTAGACACATCGGCAGCGGCGAGGGTATTTTGCGGGCACTTACGCTACACTAGCGGTTTGTTACGACGACGCGGCGTGTGGGAGTGGTACGTATCCTGGCTCCATGCCCTGGCTGGAGTCTCGCCGCCCACGGGAGCCTGGCGGCGCGGGGCGAAGACCACTAAGCGGCGACTGGTCCTCGTGAGGTAACTGAGCTATAGCTGTGCGATTTAGTAGTACGTAGCCCAGGACCAGCGTGTCTCTTTTATTTGTTTTTATGCCACTGGCAGTGTTGGGGAAGGGACGGGGAAAGGGGAGGGAGACACGCGAATCAAGCCGTGCCCTGTTCTGTAGACTCCTTCAGCGCGACCCCTCGCAACTCTTGCTTCCGCCAGCGGGCGCCGTCACCACCGCGCTGTAGCAAGTGAAATCGACGTTGTCCGAACCTTCGGCCTGCGTTTCGGATTCCTCCGCATGGGGGCGGGCGGGCGCAGTGGACGCGGGTCGCGCACCTTGATCTTGGCCTTGCCACCGCCGTTGACCGTGATGTCGCTTACCGTACCGAAGACCTGCGCGCGAGGGCGGCGTCGAGACCCCTCGGAGGGGTTATGATGACACAGGAGCGCGCTTTGATGCTGACGCGGCCGTCGGTGAGGCTGGTGCCAGTCTTCTCCATCTTCACGTTGTCGCCGCCTACCACGGGTATGTCTTCGCCAACCTGCGCGCGCCGCATCAGAGCACTTCGTGTGGCGGGCGACACGGGACGCGGGAGCGTGTGGTGATGGTGCTGCTGACCTCACCTGTGTTGACGATATTCGCGTCCTCGCCGTCGACCTGCGCGCGCCGCATCAGAGCGCTTCGTGGGGCGGGCGAAACGGGACGCGGGAGAGCGTGCGCCGATCTCCTTGATTTCGCCGTTGTTGGTGATCATCGCACCGTCGCCGTCGACCTGGGTGCGCCGCATCAGAGCGCTTCGTAAGCGGGGCGCCCGGCGTCGGCGGCGTCTGCTTTGTGGCCAAAAACTGGTCGTAGAATGAAACCTTGTGCCGCGGCAACTCAGCGTCGTCGCGTGGTGCGGCTGGCGCTCGATTGCGTGCATGGCCAAGATGTATCCCCGCAATGATGGGTGTCTACAAGACGAAGAAGCTCTAGTTTCGCAGCCGCGGCGCGCCGCGCGGAGCGAAGGCGGTGTGTGGTTGCGCTAGAGCCTTGATGTTGGATGTGGCCGCGCCGCGATCTCGGAGACGCCGGTCGGTGCTTGTACTTGAAATATAAATTGATGGCTGCAAGCGAACAAAAAAAACCCGTACTCTAGATAAAACTCAGGTCTCAGACTTTCCCGAGGCCTCGTCGCGGGCGCGCACGGCCCCCGCGAAGGCGCCGTCGAGCACGCCCCGGCTCCAGTTCGATTTGAAATTAAGTTAACTTAGACAACCCACATCTACTCGAGGTACGACGCCTGGACACGGGACCGCTGCTTCGAGCGGCGCTCCTTCCTAATCTTGTCCCGGTCGCCGCCCTTGGCCTTCTTCGGCGGGGGCTTGCCTTTGCCGCCGCCGCTAAAGCCGAGCGTCTTGAGCGGCGGCGGGTAGTCCGCGGCGCCCAGCCGGTCCCTGTCCGATGGCGAGAGGACCCACGGCGTGTGGACCGATCCAGCGGGAACTTTGGCGAGCTCCGGGAGCCAGAGCTTCACGTATTTCCCATCGGCATCGTAGTCCTTGGACTGCTTCAATATATTAAATCTATTCACGCGGCCGCCGCTCAGGCCGGCCGCCGCGTGCCAGTTCCCGTAATTGGACTCGGGCGTGTAGTCCACCAAGTACTCCTCGAAGTGCTCCGCGCCCAAGCGCCAGTCGAGGCCCAGGTCGTGGACGAGGAAGGAGGCGACGTTTTGGCGGCCGCGATTGCTCATGAAGCCCGTGGCCAGCAGCTCGCGCATGTTCGCGTCCACGAGAGGCGCGCCCGTCCGGCCCTCCTTCCACGCCTTCAACGCGCCGTTATCCTTGCGCCATTTCTGGGAGGAGCCCTTGACGCCGTAGGGGTAGAAGAGCCGCGACCCGTGCTTGTGCGCGTAGAACACAAAGAAGTCGCGCCACGTCAGCTCGAACTTAACCCAGTACGTGCTCTTGTTGGCCACCCTTTCCCGCTCGTAGCGCGCGCACTCGTGGGCGATGCGCCGCGGTGATACACAACCCCTGGCCAACCACGGCGCGAACTTCGTCGAGTAGCCCTGGCCGACCATGCCGTTCCTTGTCTCGAAGTAGGTCTTCAAGCGGTCCTCGTCCCACACGAACTGCTGGAGCCGCGCCAGCGCGGCCGTCTCCCCCCCTTTCGGGTCGAAGAAGTCGCCCCTCTTATCCACGGATGCGTCGCCGTACCCCAAGTCAGTCAAAGACGGGAGCGCATCCTCCAACCCCGCACAGGCAGGCGGTGGGGGCAAACCGCGCGGCCCGGGGTCGGCCCAGGCCGTGCGGCGCACCGGTGTCTCGGCCTTCTCCACGGCGTTCTTCCAGGCCGTGAACTGGTCCTTGAAGGGGATATCTTCTAAATCGTCGAGGTGGTACATGGTACCCTCCCAGACTTTCGTCAACGGCGCCACTTGTTCCACTTTGGCCTCCTCTTTCTGTTCTTCTTCACAAGCAGCCGCGGAGCAGATGATGCCGACGTCGCCGAGCTCGTTCTTAATATCGGCTAGCACCTGCTGCGGGCTGCCGCGCCGGACCAGTAAACCAGACCCGACGGCTTTGAGGGAGCCACGCAGGTCCTCCAGGCTCTCCAGAACGAACTTCGCTCTTCGCGCGCCGGTCTTCGACGCCGAGCCGAGGTCGCACTTCGCTTGAGCGTCGAACACGCGCGGGTCGAGGCAGAAGACGGGCAGCACGGGCACGCCGCGCCGCGCGGCCTCCGCCAGTAACGCGTTGTCGTGCAGGCGCAGCTCGTCCCGCAGCCACACGACCGTCGCCTTGCTCGTCATGGCCGACATCTTGCGTCCTCGCAGGAGGGAGTTCGGTGCAGCTAGCGAGCGTGCTGAGTGTGCCAGGGCCAGGAGGGAGGTCGCACGGCGCATGTGGTGGCTCGTCGAGCCGCGTTTCAAAGACACAGCTCAGTAGTAACAAGATGGACTACCGCAGCGTCTTTGCACGTCGTTATTGGCACCGCTGCAGTTGTTGTAGGTGGGAGAGCACACTGAGTAAGAGGCAATGACTGTGTTTTTTGCAACGGATGCACACTAGAAGCCTCCGGGAATGCTGCCAGGGAGTCCCGCGGCACCATAGCACTTCTATGCGGGATAGCAGCGCTTTGCTCTTACAGAACCCGAATGGGTACGGGGACCGATATCACCAAAGCAAAACTGCACCGCGCGCGCAGTGATTACGCGCCGTACACGCTTCTAGCAGCGTCCAGCTCGCACCTACTTGCACTGCAGCACCAACGCACCGCGCGCTGCAAGCCACGTCGCATAAAACGCCCGCGTCGTCGAGAACAGTCCGTCTCGCTCCGCAGCACCGCGCACGCCGTAAACGCAGCACCGAGCAAACGCTGCTTCCGCGCGCCACCACAGCTGCCGCATAGACCATGTCCGACACGGAAGAGGACGACTGGGACGAGCAGCCCGACGACGAGGACGAGGACGCCGCCATCTCCGAGCCCGAGGAGGACTCCGACGACGAGGAGGAGCCCGAGGCCGAGGCCGGCGACGACTCGGACGACGAGGAGGTCGACGACAAGCTGGACGCCGTCGAGGAGATGACGGGCCCGCGCAAGGTCGCGCCGAAGCCCGCCGCGGCGCCGGTCGCGCCCAGCAAGCCCGCGGCCAAGCCCGCCAAGCGCGGCTCGGCCGCGTCGGCCAAGAGCGCCGGCTCCGCCAAGAGCGCCAAGAGCGCCGCGTCGTCGGCGAAGGCGCCATCTAAGAAGCGCAAGTCCGCCGAGTCGAGCTCCGAGGAGGACGAGGACGAGGAGGACTCTGACGACGACGACGAGGCCGCCGCGCCACCGCCGAAAAAGCAGGCCAAGGCCGCGCCGCTCGCCGACGCGAACGGCACGACGGACCCTCCCGCGAAGAAGCTGCCCCAGAAGGGCGACGCGCGCGCGGAGATCAAGCATCTGGTCGTGGAAGCCAACCGGCCCTTCGGCGTGAACGACGTGGTCCAGAGGCTCGCGCCGCGCTACGACAAGGGCGTCGTCGGGGCCATGCTCGACGCTCTAGAAAGGCAGGGCGTCTTACGGTCCAAGGCCGTGGTCGCCCAGCAGAAGGCCTACTGGCCCGACCAGAGCAAGGTGAAAGCGGCCTCGGCCACGGACATGCGCGACATGGCCGGCGACGTGCGCGACGCCAAGTGCGACGCCAAGGAGGCCGACGAGGACGCCGGGAAATTAGAAAGGGTCGCGGCGCGCTATTTGAGCGAGCCCACGAACGCCGACCTGGATGCTGAAGTGGCCGCGGCGGAGAAGGCGTCGACTGATCTCGAAGCGAGACTCAAGCGCGCGTCCCAGGCCCCGCCGATCAAGCCCCGGGACATGATCCGGGCCGTCAAGAAGCACAACGAGCACCGGGCGCTGTGGCTCAAGCGCAAGCGCGGCTTCAAGGAGAGCGTCGAGGTCGTGGCGGACAACATGGATTTACAACCCAAGAAATTAATCGCCGCGGTGGCGGACGCGCAGGACGTCGAGACGGACGAGGACATGGGGGTCGCGTTACCGCCGCCGGACGCGCTGCCCGTGCCCGGCAAGTAGTTCCCCCTCCCCGAGCACTAAGGCTCATACGTGTACTTACGCGCCGACGGCACTCACCGCAGCAGGGTATAGGCCTTGCCGTTGAAGAAGGCCCCGTTGTGGAACGCGCCGGCCCACTCCACCTGGTCCGTGTCCGTGTAGCAGCCCGCGCCGTGCATCCTGCCAGAAGACCAGCCGCCCTCGTACCGGGCCCCGTCGGGCCAGCGGTACGTGCCCTCCCCCTCGAAGCTCCCGTCCGCGAAGCCGCCCTCGTACACGGCGCCGCTCGCGAAGGCACATTTACCAGCGCCGTGGAGCCGGTCGCTCTTCCACTCGCCCTCCGACGTCTCCGGGCCCTGCGTTAGGGTACCGGTGCCGCTCCGTACTCTACAATCGTTCTCCGTGTCGTACTGGCCTTCGTAGCGCGAACCGTCCACGAAGGTGAAGACGCCCGTGCCGCTCGCCGGGGGGCCCTCGGGCGTGGCCGGCCGGGAGTCCTGGTCTTCCGGGGCGCCGTCCTGGGACATGGCGCGCCGTGCTCCGAGTCCGGGGGCCGAGGGGGGACGGGGTCGGCGCCTTGCTTCGAAAACACCTCGCCAGGGGCAGCGCTGCGACGACGTGCTCCGGCTGCCAAATTGCCAAGCTGCGTTAGGTCGCACCCTAATTTCGCCATTTAGGCGACACGCAACACGCATTTGTCGGACGCCGCCGCAGGGGCTTGGGGTTTAGATGAAGAGCGGGCGCGCGCGAGAATAGCCACGCCCCACGCCATCACCACAGAACAGCACATTACTCAGACGTGTCCCGCGTCGTCCTCGGCGCTAAAGTCCAGGAGCTCCACCTCGTAGGTGAGCGTCGCCGACGGCGGCACGACGGGCATGAAGCCCGCCGTCCCATAGCCCAGGGCCGGCGGGATCGTGAACACACAAATCTGGCCGACCGACATTTTGGGCAGGCCCTGCTCCAGGCCCGGGAGCAGCTGGCCCGCGCCCAGCTTGAAGATGAGGGCCCGCTTCCGGTCGCGCGAACTGTCGAAGACGTCGCCATTTTCTAACCTTCCCTCGTAGTGCACTCGGCACGTACAACCGGGCTGCGGGAAGTGCGTGGCGTTGCCCGGCCGCTTCGTCATCACTCCTAATTCGTTCTGGTCCTGCTTCTTGTTTTTGCCGGCGCCGAAGGCGGCGTCCATGGTCTGGCGTGGGCGGCTGCCCGACGACCGGTGGGAGGGAGCTGCCCTTTGCATGGCGAGCTCGTGGTGGGAAGGCTGCCCGGCGGCGCGCGGGCGGTGGGAGTGAACTGCCCGGTGTATGGCGAGCGTGTGGTGGACCCGTTGGGCTAGCAACCGCTGCCCATGCAGCGCTGGCTTGGAAAAAACCCGTACATAAAACCCGTGCATGAGCTAGCGAGAGCAGCTTAAAACTGGCTATACTGCTGCCTACGTTTGGCTCTCCGGCGCGCAGGAAGTGTTCTAAGCTTATACGGACCCATTGTAGCGGTCGGCGGCCCCAGAACGCCGCGTCGCGAACGCCCCAGGCGCTTGCAGCGAAGCGCTGCGCGCACGCCGGCGACGCGGCGATGGCCGACATCAAGGCGCGCTTCGAGCGCATGCTCAAGGACGACGCCGCCAACGGCGGTACGGGCGTGACGAACAACGATTTGAAGGAGGCCTTTGGCAACGAATTCGAGCTTCTACCGGACATCATCAACGCCCTCCTCCAGACGGACCGCGTGGAGTTGCTCCAGGTGGAAGGGCGGCGGGACCACGCGTACCAGTGGATCGGGGAAGAAAGAGCGGTTACCCTAGGTGAGTTGACGAACGAGCAAAGATTAGTGCTCCAGGTCGTGGAAAGGGCCGAGAGTAATGGGGTGTGGTTACGAGACATCAAATCAGCGACCAGCATGCAACAACAAACCCTGAACAAAGCGCTGAAAGTGTTGGAGTCGCGCAAATTAGTAAAGACCGTACGAAGCGTGCAGCAGAAGACGAAGAAGCTGTACATGGCCTACGACCTGGCCCCGACGCGGGAGGTCAGTGGCGGCCCCTGGTACACGGACCACGAGTTCGACCACGAGTTCGTGAGTGCGATCAAGCAGGTCGTGGTCGGGTGCGTCCAGCAACTCGGGACGTGTTCTTTGGAGGAGATTCACAAGGGTGTAACGGCCATGGGCGTGTCTACCGTGCCGCTGGCCACGAGCGACGTGCGGACGGTCGTGGAGGCTCTCTTAGCCGATTCGGAGTTGGAGACGTTATATGACGAAGGGGGCGACAAGTACAAGGTCGCGAAAAGCTGCGTGGACACGGCCTGGGTCGACGAGGTGCCGTCGGGGCGGTGCCCCTGGCCGCGCTGCGCCGCCGAATCGGGCGGCGTGTGCTGCGCGGAGACGTGCCTTTATCTAGATGCGTGGCTCGACGGCGAGGACGGCTAGGCGCGCCTAAACTGTTGTTTGTGTTAAGTCTAGTTTCCCGCCACTGGCAAGTCCGGTCCCCTAGGGCGGCGTCCGGCCGTCTAATTCCTCGATAGACAGTGTTCGTATTACCCTTTTATTACGTACTGCGTGAGGAACGCCGTCGCGGCCGGCATGCATGTCTCCGCCGTCGCGTCGGCGTCGAGCAAGAGCCCATATTTGTCAAAGTCCAGGACCGGGATCCCGAGAAACCGCGCCACGGGTAAGAGCGGCCCGAGGAAGTTCTGCATTTCGTCGTTGACGTCCGGTGCCAAAAAGGACACGTGGCACGGCGCGTTCTCGCCGGAAAAGGCGATGACGCCCCGCCGCGGCCACGCCGCGGGCAACGCCCCAATATCAATGGGCGCCACGTCCTTTGGAAACCGCTCGCGGACGAACCGGAGCGGCACGGCGCCGTCGCCCTCGCTCACAATTGCTAAAAAAGGCACGCCCGTGTCCCGCCCAAAGCCCGCGATGGCCACGGCGCCCTTGGCGTTCGGGACGTTCAGCGCCGTGAACGCGCCGGCGCTGTGGCCGAGCCCCCCGACGGCGCCCGTCGCACCCCGCCCCTTCGCGTGCTCGAGCGCGGCGACCACGATGCGGTCCCGGCTCGAGCCGCCGTCGGGGTCCGGCGCGTAGCTCCCGGCCAAATTCTCGTCGAAGTCCGGCGCGATCGCCACGGCGCCCGCGCGCGCGATCGCCTCGGCGAACATCGACAGGTCGAAGCGCGTGCCGAGGAAGCCGTGCGCGACGACAATAACGGGCGTGCCGGCCGGCACCGTGGCGCCGGGCGTGTATTTCACGCCCGGCGCGGCGGCGAGATCGAAGGTGCGTGCAATTGCGTCGGGCGTCGGCAGTCTCAGGATCGTCTTCACGAGGCGACCCGCGGAGATGCGATACTTGTACCGCGCCGGCGGCGCGTCGGTGCCAGCTGAGGGCAGCCACACGCAGGCGGGCACCTTGGCGCCGCACGGCAGGTCGAGCACGACGTCGTCGTAGGCTATCGGTGCCGACGGCGCCGCTGCAGTGCTGGCGCCGGGGGCGGCAGCGGCGGCGAGGCTGCCACCGATGGCGTTGCGGCGCGACAGCGGTGCGGAGAGGGATGCGATTCTCAACGGCAGTAACAATAGGATTGGTTTCATTGCTGCTGCGCGCGGACTGATGACACTGTGTGGCACGAGGATGCAAAGCAGTGATGCCGATTGGAGCTGTAGCGATGCGTGCCAGCGTCGTAGGACCAAGCAGCGCGACAGCGATGCAGAGAGAACAGCGGTGCGGTCACTTGCACGTGGACGCCGATCCAAATGCGGGAAAAACCCGTGGCATAAAACCAAAAAGCGCGTAAAACCCGTCAGATCAGGGCGCGCAAGCGCAAGGCTCGTCAAGCGGCGTAGACTGCGAATCTGCTGTCCTGTAGCTATTTATACGCGCAGTCAAGCACATAACGCAAGCGCTAGCCACCGTTGGCGTACGATTGCCAATGTCGTCCCTGTCATCTCTGCCCGATGCGCTATTATACCACGCTCTGACATTTGTCGGTGAAAACGACGACGCGCGCTGCGCGGGCCTCGACAAGAGCTGGGCGAGGCTGAGGCGTGTGTGGGTCATTTGTCGCCTCAGCAAGTACCCGTTCGCGGGAACTCCGGGGACTCTCACCCGCCGTACTGGGCAGGTCATCGCCGCAGCGTTCTCCTGCGACGGGAAGCTTCTCGCCGTGGGTGCCAAGGACGATGTGCTCACGGTATACGACGCCGCGACCGGTGCACTGCGGCGCACATTCGCGCGCGGCGAATGGGCCGATTGCGTGGCCTTTTCTCCCACCGACAGCACAGTGCTTGCGGCGGGTGGCGATAGAGGAATCATCACTTGCAATGTGGCGACTGGCGAGTCGTGCCAGGTCTGGCGCGCTGCGGATTTCTTTGCGTCTGACTCGGTCGCCTATTCGCCAGACGCCTCTACTATTGCTTTTTGCGGCTACGACTTGGCCGCGGTCATTGATATTGACGGCGTAAGGGGGGTTGGTCCGGCGCGCGTTCTCACCACGTCCGATGGCCTCTCAATACACGGTGCGGCTTTCTCCCCGACGGGGTCCGTACTCGCGGTGGGTATCGGCACGAAGGTCAAGTGCTTCGACCTCGCCACAGGCCACGTCCGAAGCGAAATTGAGCATGGCGTTGACGTCTGGTCCGTTGCCTACTCGCCGCTCGGGACGGTGTCGGCGGGAGGTGATTTCGGGAAGGTCGCATTTTATGATGCATCTACGGGCCAATTGCAACGTGAGCTTCGGTCCGTATCGCCTGAGTTTTCGTCTCGTGGTCAGAGCGTATTGCAATCATGCTTTTCGCCCGACGGATCGACGTTTGCATCCCAAGGTTCGGATCTGGGCTACGCAACAATTGCGATTTACGACGCCGAGACCGGACAATTGCGCCGCGAGCTCAACCGGAAAATTGGCCAGAGTATCGGGGCCGTTACGTTCAGCCCCGACGGACAGACGCTTGCGGTGGGAGACTACGACGGCAAGGTCGCGCTCTATGAAGTCGCGACCGGCGAGCTGCGGCGCATGCGCCGACAACCATGAGATAGCTGTGTGTGTGAGTAATTATGCTGAGATAAACTAAAACGACCAAACGCGGGACCACGACGGGACGGTAACTCAGAACTGGAGGGCCGCGACGTTGTCGACGGCGCGGCGACGTGCGTCGCGCTCAGAGGGCGTCCGCCCGTACGCCCGCCGGTGCCGGTCGTCCACACTTTCCAGGAAAAAGGCGCCCGCGGCGAGCGGCACGGCGCCGGCCGGGGCCTGCGGCGCGGTGCCGTAGGCCCGCTCCCGCGCGTCGCAGGCTGCCGCGAACTCGGCCGCGGACCGCTCGACGCGCGCCGCCAGCCGCGCCGAGAGGTCCACGTGTTTGCGCATGGTTTCTAATGAAAAGCGCCCGGGCCGCCCCCGCAGCACGTACATGGACGCGACGGCGCCTGACCCGTAGGAGAAGACCATGATTCGCTTGTCATTCAACTCGGCGTTCGAGACGAGGGAGACCAGCCCAAAGAAGACGCTCGCCGTGTAGCAGTTGCCGATGTGCTGGGGCGCCTGCGTTGATGGTGATACACGCTTGTCGTAGTCTTCGGCGGAGGTCCTGCGCAACGAGGCATCGAGACCCTTGTCCGTGAGCGAAGCCTCGTACGCCGCGTCCCCGGCCAGACAGCTCGGCGGGGGATCGAGCGCCAGGCGCGCGTGGGCCTTGCGAACCAATTTGTTGTACGGCGCGTGAAAGACGCAGTAGTCCGCGGACGCCGCCGACGGCAGGCCAATATTGCACGCATCGACACATCGTAGATAGCATGCCTGGGACAGGACGCCGTCAACCAAAGCGTACTCGCCGTGCTTGGGCTTGTAGAAGTCCCAGCAGTCCAAAGTATGCGTCTTCCGCTGCGGCTCCAGGACCAAGGACGCGTCCGGCCCAATTAACATAGCTACGGCCCCGCACCCGCCCGACGGTCTGGCCGGCCCCTTCTCGTACACAGCGACGTCCCCACAAACGACAATAGCGTAGCGCCCGTCCCAGGCCGAGCTCTCGACCCACGCCACGGCGTTGAAGAGCGCCGCGGTGCCGCCGTAGCACGCGTTGACCGACGTGACGCCTTCTAGGTCCGCATTTCCTTCAAATAATCTTAGCAGAGACGTCTTGATGGATTTGGACTTGTCGATCAAGGTCTCCGTGCCGACCTCCAGGCGCCCTATACTTTTCGGGTCGATGCCGTAGTTCTCCAGGAGCCGCGCGCAGGCCGAGAGCAACAAACTCCCGACGTCCTCGTTACAATCCGCGAAGGCCATGCGCTGCTGGCCCAAGCCCACGGTGTACTTGCCCTCGCAGCCGTCCTCCTTTTCTAATGATGTTTGTGCTACATAAGTGCGGGGGCTGTACCACTCCAAAGCGCAGATGCCCACGTGCTGGGGCCGCGTCGCCGCGACGGTGCTGGACATCTTTGTGCTGTCGATTGGTTTTAAACGAGAGCGTTATGCGTACGATTAGTAACTCGTCGAGGCACTATGGTCACGGCGCGTGCTCGTGCGCGCGTCGACGCGTCCAGTTTTGGCACGACCCGGGTTTTTGCGAGCAAAACCCGTTTAAATTTATGTCGCGTCGCGGGCGGGAGAATCCGACAAGTAGACGCGAACTGACGGGCAGAAACCAAACACAGGCTTACAAACAACGAAACACAAGCCGCTCCACCCCCCACCCCAACGCGACGCAAGCCCCGCCGGTCTCCGACCGCGCGCCCGAAGGGAGAGGCCACGCCTCCGACGCCAACGTAAACCCTGCCGCCGCCAGGCCCTCGCGCGCGGCCGCCGCGGCGCGCTCGGACCGCGTCTCGACCGCCAAGACGCCGCCGCCAGGCGCAAGCGCCTTTCGCGCCGCGGCCGCGACGTCGGGCGAGAGGATCCAATCCAGGGTGCCGCGCGTGTTCGGCGGCGTCGGGTGCTGAACCGATATAGCCTCGACGGGCCCAGGATACCGCGCCGCGGCATCCAACACCGCGCGGGCGTCGGTCACTGCGTATGCAAGATTTCCACCACACCCGTCGCGCGCCGCGCGCGCTCTGGCGGCGTGTACGGCGGACCGCGACGCGTCGACGCCCAAGACGTTCCTCGTATTATCGGCAACCCATCTGCGCGCCGCGGCACCCAGGCCACAGCCGAGGTCGATACAAAGCGGCAGTGACGGGTCGGCGAAGAGGTCGCACAATGCTGGCGGTGCCGGCGGCGCACAGGGTGCACCGCCCGCGCGGAAGTCCCGCCGCCGCTGGCGCCCGCGGTTCTCGAGGCGCCAGAGCCAGAGGTCCGCGCGGCCCGCGTCGTCGCACCCGAGTCGCTCGATATACGCCTGAAGGCGCGGCGGCGCGTCGCGAGGCAGCAACCTACCAGCGGCAGTGGCGGTGGCATCTGCCGTCGCTTCCGACGCGGCGCCGGCGGCCGCGAGGCGCTCGTAGGCGTTGATGAACGTTCGCGCCGCGCCACAGCCGTCAGTGCTGCCATGGTCCAAGCACAGATCCCGTGAGTCGTCCGGGTAGATGTCGTCACCCGAGACGTACAGGCCGGCCGTGCCTGTCTCGATTTCCGCAACGAAGCGTCGCTCGAGTTTCAGAAACAGCTCAGCGTCGCTCACACCCGCGCGGTGAAAGTAGAAGGCTGCGTCGGCGACACGTCGTCCTATGAGTAAATCGTCGGCCGCAACGGCGCTCGACGCGGCCGCGGCAAGTTCCGATATTTGCGCACGCGCGTCGTTTCCCGCGTCGTCGTCCTCAGCGGTCGCGAGGGCCAAAGCCGCCGCTGCCATCCCGAGAACGCTGCGATCCGAACCCGTGCTGCGCAAGCGCTGCGTGCGGCTCGCGTCGAGCAATTTGCCCCGCGCCGAGAGGGCTGTGGTGGCGGTGAGGATGCATGCACACGTAGTGGTCAGCCACCGTATATTCATCGTTTAACGCATCGATGCTGCTCTGCGTGGGCTAAAAGTGTTGTTCCACATCTGCACGAGGCGCGCAGCAATTGCACACGCGACGCCTGCACTTTGAATCCACCGCTGCAAATCGTTAAAGCGATGCGAAAGCGCACTCGTTGCCGGTGCGCTAAAAACATACGAGGGGAAACCCGCGACATGGACGGGTTTTTTCGCGCAAAAAAGGAAGGCGTTACGTCTCGAGACCTGAACTACATACGTCCCAATATCCGGACACGGGAGCAGACGCTGCCCGCGCGACCGCCACACTACACTAGCGCGGCTGCGCTGCCCGGGCGGCTGCCCACTCACCATAGCTCCCATGCTCACGACCTAGCGGACGCCGACCGGTAGACCATGCCACCCGCCGACCCCCCCGTCGAGACGGCGAAGGAGAAGAAAAAGCGCGAGAAGCGCGAGCGCAAGGCGGCGAGGAAGCAAGAAGAGGCCGCCGCGCCGGCGCCCGCCGATGGCAAAAAGAAGAAGAAGAAGAAGAAAATGGAAGAGGACGACGAGGATGCCCTCGAAAGGATGTACGCTCAGATGGACGAGGAGGGCGACCTCGAGGCGTCGGAGGAGGAGCTCTTGGAGGAGCTGCAGAATGACATGGCCACTTTAGTGCAGCGGCAAGCTAGAGCCTTGAAAGCGCGGCGCACGGCCCGCAACATGATCCTGGCCTCCTATGTCAAGGAGTGGGACGCGGAATTCCAAAGGATGGGCTATAGGAACAAGGTCACCGGTGTCCTCCAAAGGACAAAACCCAAGCTTCTAGGGGACCTCGACCTGCCCGACCCGCAAGTCTTTGAAGCACCCGAGGGCTATGCCACGCCCTTAAGTGACCGGCGCCAGTTCGCGCTCTGTGTATCAAATACGCGCTTCAACGACGAAGACCGACTGCCCCCGTTAGAAGAGGTCGTGGAGCGCGACCACGACGGCCTCCGCAAGTACCTGATCAACCCCTACATCTGCAAGTTTTTGGAGGAGGATTGTTTGTTCATGAAGAACTGTAGTAAGAACGTCTTCCAGGCGCAGCTGGAGGCGTTGCATGATATTGTCAAAAAAGCCAACCAGGCGGAGAAGAGTAGAGAAGGCGGCGGTAAAGATTGGAAACCCAAAGGAACTTTATTCGTGTACGTTGCGACGCACATTGCCACGCACAAGGCGGGCGGCCCCTACTTCTGTTTCAACGATTCGAACGCGACGAACAACGATTCATTAAGGAGGACCGCTCTGCGGGTCAAGGACTTCTGTAAAGTTATAAACAAGATCCCATGCCGCGAGAAGACGGTGATCCTCGACTGCTGCCACTTAAATCGGCCCCCTTCGAAAGAGGCGGCGCGCCAGCCGGTCGTCATCTATCCGCCACCGGACCTGTACAAGGACATTGCTCGTCTAGCCGAGTGCCGCGTGCTTGGAAGTTGTAAATTGGGCGGCGGCGAGCAGAGGACGCCGGACTTCGGGCGCCAAGTTCGGGAGGAGGAAGAGGCGGCGGCGGCGGAGGAGGCGGTCAGGAGCGCGGTGTGGAACTTTTTCAATTTCTACGCGACGGCGTCGAGGTGGACGCCGCCGACGCGCCGCGACGTGCGAGAGGGTGTGCGTGGGTGGCACCGGGCACCGTCGACGCCGCGCCCGCCTCACACAATTCCCACGCAGGAGGAATCAAGGAGAGCGGAGCTCCTGCGGAAGTTCCGGACCGGCGCCGCCGCCGCGAAGTTCGTCCGGAAGACGCAGGTCGCGGCGCTCGTGACGAAACGGGCGGCGGCCCCGGCGCCCGCCGAGGCGCCCGCGCCCGCACCCGCGCCGGCGCCGGCGGACGAGGACCCGCTGAGCCTGGACCAAAAAGTGGAGGCCGACTACCGCGGTACCGGCACGTACTATTCCGCAATTGTGTCCGGCGCGCACGCTGACGGCACCTACGATATTACTTACAAGGACGGGGAGCGCGAGACGTCAATGGAGAGGCACCTGATCCGTCTCATTGAAGAGGAAGTGGTGGACGAAGAAGTTGTAGAAGAGGAGGAAGCGGAAGAAGAAAGAGTCGAGGAGGAGGAGGACCGCGGCCCCTCGTCGTACGCGCGGCTCTGCGAGGCCCTGCGCTGCTGCCCCAAGATGAAGGTGAACCAGGAGGATCCTAGGAACATCGAAGTGGAAGATGAGGTCGCGCAGCTGTACGCGATGCGCTGGTGCTTGTGTGATATGGTGCGCCGGCAGTTCCAGAAGCGGGCGCAGGTGCGTAGAGAAAAGAGGGAGTTGCGGCGAAAAGATAAAAGAGAGAAGGCCGCCAGGGACGCGGCTACTTATGAAAGAGCCTTCTACGTGGACGGCCACTCCCTCTTCGGCGGGGCCGTCGTGGCGGCGTTGAAAGGCGAGGCGGCGGAGATGGACTACGACCGCGTCTCAGTTGAAAATGTCTTCGCCAAGATTGAGGAAATAGTAGATGCGGAGGTCACGAAGCGCCGCGCCGTGCAGGCCGCGGCGCAGGGCGTGAAGGACGCCGCGGACGACGCGGAGGAACTGCGGCTCGTGGAAGCGACGCAAATCGAGGACGTGGAGGACGAGAAGGTCGAGGAGCCCGACGTGAAGGACCTCACGACGGATTCGCTCGAATTAATTAGCGGCGAGGTCAACGAACAGGGCTTACGCCGGCGGCCCACGACGCCCGGCGACGACGCGCGGGCGCTCGAAAAATGCAGTCGACCCACGACGCCCAATGACAAGGGAGAACGAGCGCGCGAGGCCAAGGAGAAGGCCCGGGCGGTCCGCAAGGCGCGCACGCTCGCGATCCGGGAGCTGGCCAAGTTCAAGGTGGCGCGGAAGACGCGCATCCCCGACGCACTCGTGAGCCAGACGCCGCAGGCCGCGTGCGGCCGCAGGTGCGAGCGGCAGTACACTACGTTAGCCGCGGCGCCGGCGTTACCGCCCGCGCCGGACCCGCCCGTCGCGCTGAAGACCCGGGCGCGGAGCGCTTTACTACACTGGGCGAACCCGCCCTTCAGCGGCACGCCGCCGGTCCAGTACGACGTCGAGTCTAAGGGCACGGCCAAGTTCGACTCGCAGGCGTGGGCCCGGTGCGGCGCCTTTACCACGATCGGGACGGACGTCTTCCAGGCGCCGCACCTCGTGCCGGGCATGGCCGTGTACTTCCGGGTGCGCGCGCGGAACCAGGCCGGCTGGGGCGCGTGGTCCGAGAGTTCTGATAGAATATTGCCGGTGGCCAACAAGTTGGTGGGCCTCGCGGAGGACATGCGCGAGGCGGGGCGGAAGGGCGTGCCGTACGTGCTCCAGAAGATGAAGCACACGCCGAACGTAGCCGAGGCGCAAAAATTAGGATCGTGGCAGCTCGCGACCGTCGCGACCAAGGCGCGGGGCTTCAAGCGCAGGAAGGTGGCCCAGGACGTGGCCAACGTAATTTTGAGGGCCATGCGGACCTTTTCTCTGGAAGCCACGATGCAGGCGCGGGGGTGCCTCGTGCTGGGGTGGTGCTTCTTCAGGCACGCGGACGTGGCCCGGCGGTGCCAGGACCAGGCCGTGGACGCCATCGAGCGCGCGCGGGAGCACTTCCCGGAGGACGTCGGGGTGCAGTCGAACGCGCAGTGGGCCCTGGCGCGCTTGTATCCTGACGACGGCGACACCGTGGCGACGCAGGAGTCGCCCGCGAAGCTGTCGCAGCCGGGCACGCCGGGCCGGGACGCGCTCTTCCTCTCGCCGTCGGTGGACCCGGAGATCGAGGCCTACGCCGCGTGGCTCGAGGACTACATCACGCGCGAGGCGGAGAACGCGGGCTTTTTGGAGGGGCGGTAATATTTGTAAGTTTATCTTGGGGGGGGGGGGGGGGTACCTCGGGCGGGGGGATGTGGCGTCCCCCACCCATGCTTCCGGGCCGCACCAGCTGCCCCGCTGGCCGCCCGCCC
>Ga0114994_10001372_pt1 | contig 17424 bp, 11 predicted proteins | sample ArcticOcean_MG_C_9_FD_87043 | JGI IMG/M metagenome (GOLD analysis project Ga0114994, IMG submission 87043) | Marine microbial communities from western Arctic Ocean - ArcticOcean_MG_CB2_152 | ecosystem: Environmental > Aquatic > Marine > Oceanic | place: Arctic Ocean: Canada Basin | collected...
CAATAATAGATACTCCTGCGCTTGCAGAACCTGAATAGTTTCTTTGAAATACCATGACTGTATCATTATCAATGGTAGGAAGAGCTGCTTCTCCATCTAATTGTATTCTTGAAGGACCTTTAAGTGACTTAATAAGTAAATCACCAGACATTGAAAGTTCATGTGAAATTAGAGCTGCACTTGTACTTATATTACCCGATACTGATACATGGCTTAAAAATTCTGCAGCACCTGATATTGTAAGATTACCAGATCCTGTAATGTGACCATCTGTAGTACCTGCTCCACCAACAGAAAGTTGTAGGCTTGATGTAATTCTACCAGCAACTTCAAATTCTTGGTTAGGGTCTGCTACTTTAACTCCGACATTACCATTTGATGAGTCAACTTTTAGGGACTGTACACCTCCATCATTTAGCCAAGTCCAATCACCTTTTAGATTATTAGTTACAGTAACATCTGATTGGTCTATTGCATCAATAAATCCTGTTCCATCAATATATATGTCTTTCCATTGTTGTGTATTTGACCCTAAGTCAAACATGTCATCATTGTTTGGAATTACGCTTGAACTAACATCTGCACCAAATATTACATTATCAGTATTTGCATCTCCTAAGAATATACCACCTGCTGCAGAAGCACTAATCCAAGCTTCTCCAATAACTCTCAGATTTCCCGTAAAGAGTGCATGAGATGCTGTTAAATTTCCTGATGCAGATATCGATCCTTGCACTTCCAATAGTGGATTTGTGTCATTATCGCCTGATGCACTAATTATTACGCCTCCATTTGTTGAACCCGTCATAGAAATTTTATTTCCGTCGTGTGGGTTTACACTGTTTACATTAAGTCTGCTCATTTTATTTTCCCTCGTTTTTTATCTAATCCTAGTAGTCACTACAATTTATTAAATCTATTTCTTTTAATCTATTGAAACTAGATATAACAAAATTGCTACCTAGTCCTATATCGACCGTACCACTTATTGAGAATGGTCCGATCCAAATTCCATTTTGTCCTGCAGCTAATGTGGATGTTCCAGAAGCTGTTATTTGATTAAGTGCAAGTACTTCTGCATTTATTGCTGTACCATGTATATCTTGCCATCTTTTTGATTCAGTTCCTAAATCATATGTATCATCAGTGTTTGGTCTAATATTAGAAGTAATATCTGCATTGAATGTTATTGAATCTGTGTTTGCGTCTCCAGATATAACATTGCCATCAGTTGTTAAATTACCTCCTAAAACAAGATTACCTTCAATATTTGTATTACCAGATAATGTTAAATCTTTTGCAGTTATATTACCACTTGCACTTATATTACCGGATGCTGTTATGTTTCCTACAAACGTATGTGTATCATTTGTTGCATTACCTAAGGTTGAATTACCAGTTGAAGTTATGTGTCCTACTGTTAAAAGATCTGCAATTACTGCATCATCAGTTGAAATTAGGTGTTCTGCTTTTATTGTTGTAGATGATGTGATATCGCCTGTTATATTAAGATCGTCATGAAATGATATTCCAGCTACATCACCACCTGTTGATTGGAAACTATTTGCATATATTGTTCCACTTGCAGATATATTTCCTGATGCAGTTATGTGTTGAGCAATTATCCAGTTAGATGCACTCAAAGTAGAAACACCTAATACTGAGTCTGTTGACGTTAGCAGTAGATTACTACCAGTTAGGTTGCCACTGGCTGAGATAGAGCCTTGCACATATATACTACCAGATATCTCATGAGATCCTGTTAGATGTCTAAAATTTCCATCAACCTCATCATGGGTTAATGGAGCGCTTTTGATGTCTCTAAATATTAATGCCAAAATAATTCTCCTTGCTTGTTGTGCATTTCTTAACTATATATAAATATAACCGAATCTTACTAAGTGTCAAACCTTACAACAAAAGTCATATCATATTCAGGTATCTTTTGCATTGGTTGCGATAATGAACCAATAACTAACAATTGGCCTTCATCGTTGTATAAACCTATCCTTGTGATGTAAGGGTTCCACACGTCTGTGTTTGTGAACTCATATAATTCCTTCGTCTTATGATTCTCTACTGTTGAAGGATTCAAAGTTTGATTATATTCATTTGCTTTAATGTTACATGTATATATATTTTCTGTAATTTTTGAAGTTCCTCTAAACGTCACAGTTCCTTGTTCAGGAGCCTTTGCAGTATAAGCTGAGGACGGATGGGTTAGTACAATTTGACCATGAGAATAAAATACATTTCCCCAGTGATTTTGACCTGTTCCCGTTGATGTGCCCATATAATTTACCTGTGCACTTGTCAATGACCCACTATATATTCTAAATTCATCTAAGGATCCTCTAAACACTTGGTTTATATGTTCATGTACCGGCCTTGTGTTTGTGGATGCATCTAATACTCCTTCTACTTGCGAAATATTAGCTCCTAATGTGAATGTTTGGTTATTTCTAATTTGGCCAGCATCTGTGTGATTTGCTGAAGATTCTAAGTTATGGTCGATATATAATTGCAAAGTACTTCCTGTTTTTTGATAGAGTATGTGGTGATATTTTCCATCATTTACAGATGTTGTTGATGTGCAAATAGAAGTTTGGCTATTTCCATCTCTTCGCTTCGCTACAATTTTCTTTGTGCTGTTGTTAAATGCGATACTGGCGAAGAAGGAATATGAATTTAAGTCATCCTTTGTTGAAAATATATAGTTGAAATTGTCGTCTAGGTCATATTGTTGTGCAGTGGGAACGTTAAGATAGAATGAAATTGCAAAATCTTCATTCTCAATAAAGTCTAGGGGACCACCTGGAGCAATCACAGTTGATGGTGATATTGTTGCATAGCTCCAACTTTCCTTAGTTTGTGCGGAAGTATCATCTGTTGGGATTGCAGATGCAGAACCATATTGTCCTGTAAATTCTATTCCTGTTCCATATGCACTTCCTGTTATGACCTTTACTCTATTTGATCGAATGGTATTTTCAAACATTCCATAATCCTTGATAGTTCCTAATGGAAGCTGGTTATCTAAAAAGGTTTTTGCATAGGCTGGCATATACTGATATGGGGTGAGATCCTTAAATGGAAGATATAATACTGTTCCGTTTGGAGGAATGCTAGCATCTATGGCATCTCCACTAGAACTTGCATAGGCTGTATTATATAGGTTTCCAAATTTGTCATCGGTTAAATTTATAGTTTGGCCTGAAGGTGTGGATGGAAAAGAGATATCAACGGTTCCAGGATGAATTCCGTCTCCATACATATAGTGTGGTACAGAAATTACATATGCAGTATCATATAGTTCTCTCTGTTCACGAGAATCTCCAGATGTACAAAAAACTTTGCCAGGTTCTGGCCAGTTACGATAATACATGTGCCAAAGATTATCCCATATAGATCTTGAAGGAATTGGAGATATTGAATTTAAGTCTTCACTACCACTGTTAAATTCTGTAAATCTGTCCGCCTTTCCTACATATCCATATAGGGTAGGGACAACAGATGCTTGGGGATTCCCGAACTCCATTGGTTGATCGGGTCTATACGAGGCTGAGAAGTTTGCCATTGTAAGTGTATATTGTTTATGGGCTTTAAAGTCTCGCTTAGACACGTCATCTTTATTAAAAGTCTTAAATACTTCTGACATGTATCTTCCTCAATTTAGAATTCTAATTTTACACGAACGAGAGCTTCTCTTGAATATGTTTTTAATAATGGCTTACTAAGTTTTGCTATTGCTAATAGTTCATTATTATCATTGTATAGTCCAATGCTCGTGATATAGGATTTTGGATCTCTGAAAAATGTTGGGTTTGCAAAGGTTCCGCCTGATCCTGATGTATATGTTGGGTTGTTTGAGAAATTAAATTCGCTATTCTTAACTCTAATAAAATAGTGTGTAGAATGAATAGTTTCCTTACTCCTTGCAGCTAAATATCCTACATTTGTACCATCTGAAGAACTTAGGTGCTTAAACATTGCTGTTGTATTTGCATTAGATACTGTAACTGGAGTTGAAGAATATGCAAAGGATGTGTCATCTAAATCTAAACGTGCAGAACCACTAATTCCTTTTGCATCCAATATTAATATTCCCATATCAGGATATACTAAGCCATATTGTACAGTGTCTGACGCTAGTACTCCACCATCTATTGTTCCGCTTCTAATATAATAAACTCTTCCGGCCTCTGTAACTGTTCCATCAGATACTGATGAATCGTCAATCAGTTTTATAGGAAATGCATCACCTCCAATATGTAACTCCCAGTTACCTGGATCGATTTTTTCCTTCATACGAGTTCTTTGAAAATTAAGAGCATAAATATGTGTTAGATTTGCCGTTGATTGTCCATGTGGCACGGCAACTGTAAATCTATTATCTCCCGGTGCTAATAACGTATTTGCATATTGAGTATATATCGCCTTGGATGGTGTAAATCCTTTGGAAGCATATTGAGGAGGTCTAGATCCTGAGCCTGCGTAGTGGCCATGTGAGATTGCAAATTGAATTTCTTGATTTGCATTAGTTGATGGGTCTTTCTGATACACATCTAAATAGTATTCGCCTGCACTTGAACTTTGTGCTGATGACGTAAACATTCCTGCAATCTCTCCTGTATTTTCAGAAAATAATGCTGCTGTTACTACTTCAGAGTCTAAATTTTCTACAATGTCATCTGGTCCAAAATCTGAAAAGATGGATGTTATAGCTCTTGGTGTTGTTGGGTGTGGCCTTGGTTTTACGTAAGGTCTTCTACCTGGTTCTTGTTGAGGCTTTAATCTATCAGTGTTTGCTCTATCGCTTTGGTTGGCCGCGTTTGATGGGCTCAATCTAGCTGGTGAAACAGGATTACCTCTTGAATCTTTGTATGATGCCATTTTTTATATTCCCTTTTTATCTATATACTGGTGATTCTAGTACATTCGTACTGATTGTCTGTTTGTCAACTGTTATGACAACTGTTGCAGATCCTCCAGTTTCATTTCCGACTATTGTTAATGTAGTTGATACTGCCTGAAGTGGCTGAGCTTTAGCTACAATTTGAAACGTTTTTCCAACAACACTTATTGATTTGACATTTGCATCTAATGAATATGGAACGGATGGATTAAATCTCGAATCTATAGCTCCTCCTGGTGCAATATTCAAATAGCATGCATCACTGTCAGACAATATTGCAGTGTAGCCATATGTATTATTTCCATTTTGGAAATTTGTTGTTGATGGAACAATAACTGCGGCTTGTCCTGCTGCAGTAAGTGTTATAGCTCCTGGTAATGCCGTTACAACTGGCATTTTTGAAATATTTTTAGGTAATGTTACCAATTTATACTTCATCATTTGATTTTCATCTGGACTTGCTTCAATTATTGGCATAGCCTCGATTGCTTGGCCATAATAATTAGTTCCCAAGGCATGATTAACATCCCATAATTCATAATCTATTTCATCATCTGCAAGAGCAAACCTAGTAATATCAAATGCTTGTCTATTTTTTGCTAGAAGTTCTCTACCTTTCTTAGTAAGAATTGCATCTACAGTAATTGTTGTTTTGTCTAAATATCCCATCGTTTTTCTCCTTATTTAATAACCAGTTTATATCATAAATAAATATCACCGATAAACTAATTTTATATATATTGCACTAACTATTTATCGTGCCTTGTGTTGATTAATTGGCGAATTGCTTCCTGGATTAGTTCGCACACTATATCTTATATTTTTACTTCCTCCGCTGTTAAATACTTGTCCTCGGCCTGCGGCTACACCTCGTTCAACAGTTCGGCCGGAATAAGTACCTACACCTCTACCGCTACCTTCTCCTTGAACTATACCTGGTCCTTGTCCTAGTGTTGATTCTGCTACAGTCAGTACAAATGGTGTTGTATCAATAATTTCAACAATTGGTCCTCCATCACAGGTTTGTGGAGAATCAATATTAAAGTCTGAAGCTGACATTGTACATCCATCATATATTAAGTTTTGTATTCCTTTTGATCTATAATCTTGGTATTGTGCAGATCTACTCATTACAGATATTGCATTAATATTTTGTACAGCTCCTCCACTATGAGAAACTATTGATTCACCAATAAGGTTTCCATATCCTATACTTGCTTGGCCAAATTGTGTATGAGGTACTTTTTTGCCTAGTGATTGGCTCAACTCATTTGCAAACCGAAATGTTTCACTAGATTTGTAAAACGATTCTCTGTGATTTCCAATAAAGGGGAAGAACCACTCTTTTCCTCTATCTCTGCAACTTCGTTGGTCTGCATATGAAGTTAGGCCGGAGTTTATAACCGGGAAATTAGATTGCCTATTAACTTGTGACATTTCTTTATTTGGAAATAAATTACTACTAATATACTCTTGTTTATTAAAATCGTACCATCTTTCAGTTTCCCTAGGATCAGTTGGATGGCTTATTATGTGAACTGCATCTCGTTCCCAATATGGATTTGATTGCGTAAGATATGTTGCTGTAGTGTCTTCAAGTAGTACAGCTTTGCTTTCATATGTGATATTTGCTCCACCATAAAATGTTGGGGCAGTTGTTGCAACTGAAAGATAACTAGGAGGGATTCTATTAGGGTTAGTATTTTCTCCATATTCAGGATAATATTTATTCCAAGGACCAAAGAAATTTCCGCCGAAGTTTGTATTTCCATTTTCACCAGTTGTTGATTGTGTAACAGGAATTATATAATCTGATCCAACGTTGTGCACAGTTCCACATGTAAATCCACTAAGACTATGTATTGCGGTACGTATTCTGCTGGCCAAAGTAGCATTCGTTCCATGGTAAGTAATATCTGCTCCTGCGGCTGCAGTTATTAATGTATTTCCTCCGGAAAAAGATGAGGTTATTGCATATGTAGCAGACCAATCACCTTCACTTGGAAGGTCCATTGACGTAACAAATAATGAACCACTCAAGACTGCCGAATCATATGGGATCCAAGTTGTATTGTCTGCTAATTCTTCATGATTAGGCATTGAAGCTGCTCTGGTTTGAGATACCGTGATATATCTATTTCCTTCGGCTGATGAGGCTGTAGTTGCACTAAAGCTGATGTGAGCGTGGATTTTAGTCTTAAGGTCATTCACATAATCTTCCAATGAATGAGCAGATTCTGACACTGCAGTTCCATCAGGTTGAAGTAGAGAACCTGTTCCGTTGAATTCAAAATATGAGCCGGTTGTGTCTGATAAATATAATGATGCACTATGTATTACAGCTACTCCTTCATCTTCAACGTCTTCCCTTGTTGTCTTAGGAAAGGTAATTACTGATGAAGCAACAGTAGCTGCTCGGCCATCTGCTATTAATAATGGGACAATTGTTCCTGCTTGTGTTGTTAGAACTATTTCAGTTTTATTAAAATATCCTTCTGACGCAGGTGGCCATGTGCCATTTATATGTATTGCTGTTTTGCCTGCAGTGGCAGCTATAGCAGATTGTGGAGAAACTGAATAGTTCCAATAGCTTCCTTTGGAGGATCCCCAATGTACAGGTACCATAAACTCATATCTTGCGTCTATGTGTTGGTCTCTTTCCCAACATCCCATATCTCGTATTATTGGGATAAACGGATCATTCTTAATGGTTACTTCTAGTTCTCCAACAGTTGTGTTATATAGGCTTAAAGGGTTTCGTTCTCGTTCATGTTGACCTCCAAATCCATATGCAATATCAATGGGCGGTAACATGTGCGCTTGGTCTCTATGTCCAAACCTGTGGCTCGGGTTAATTAGGTCGCCATATCTAGATTCTAGCGGTCCGCGTTCATCCCAATCAGAGTAAAATGGATCTCCAGGACCATTATGCTTAAATCGTCCTAGCTCAGTTGTAGCTCCGTGTAAGTGAACTCTAGCTGCTGTTTTTCCTTCTAATTGTGTATGTTCTATATCAGGTATTCTCCAAGGAAACCTAGGTCTTTCAAGTATGTGTGGCTCAATTGTGATATTAAAATCAGGCTTACTTCTAGCTGGAACGTTCTTTCTCAATTGACAAAGAATTTGTCCATCATAGTATTTGACAAGGTTGAAAAATTCTGAGTATTGGAATGGTCCGAAATGTTTTAGCCAATAGTGATTATCGTAAAAAACAACGTCTGGATAATATTCCATATATCGTGCACGAGGATCTCCAACTAGGTCATTAAAATCTATTCCTCCTAATTGATGTTCTATATCGATATTTATTCCTTCAACAGGATTCAACTGTATTGAAACTCTATTTTCATCCTTTGGTTGACTGTCTCTTGCACTTATTGATGATTTTTTTGTACTACTTAGTGTTCCATTTACAAGTGTATTTTCTTCAATTCTTATTTTTTCTCGAGGTTGCAAGCCAATATAGTTTGGTACTATTGTTGCAATTCTTTCGTATTGATCTTCATAATCATTTAGGCCAGAGAATCCACTAGATGTTAAATATGTGCTTCTATTTCCAGCAAATGGGGTTTTAATGTTTTGATTTGGATGAGAAGACAGTAGTTTTGTGCCAGTTTCAATTGGATATGTTTTTAAGTCTGCTCCTAGAGACCATCTAGCTATAAGGTCAGTGTATGATGATGTATATGTGTTTCCGTCAATGGCCATGGGACTAAATACATGGTTATCAAATGCAGATTCAGCTAGTGGTTTTACCCAAAATCGTAGCTCTTGTAGTGAGCCGCTAAAATTGTTATATAATATTCCTGGAGTTCTATTTATTCCCCATTCTATACTATTAACTGCTCCTCCAACAAATAAAGAATCATAGTTTGTTCCAAAATGACCTTCTGCATATCCTATTGAAAAGTCGGTATTTGTGTTTTCAGGCGTGTAGAAACTTGCACTAACATATCGGTCATCGTCATACCCATCGGAATTCCAACTTATATTTGCAAGTTTTCCAGTTGTAGTGGATCCATTCTGAATCATACTAGACGAAACTTCATGTGAAATTGTTGCTCCTGACCAGTCAGACGATTTCTTACAAAATAGATCATATGTAAATGTTTCAGTAACTTGTACCGGCACAGTGGTGGCTGTTGGGGCATTTCGGCGTACCATGCAATTCCACCAATCACCATCATAAATAGGGGCCCAGTCGGTTGAACAAGATAAAAATGTTACAGGATATTGATATGTTCCATCATTTACTCCCAAAGCAAAAGTCATTCTACCATATTTACTACCTTCATCAATTGGAAAACTATATGTTTCACTTCCACTTGGTAAAGATGAGGCATGTTCTACAGCGATGAATGAACTTGAATTGATTTGAACAATTACCATATCTTGTTTATTGGAATTGTCATTGAGTGAATCAAAATCTAATTTTCCACACTTTAAATTGTGGTCCATCATATTTGGCATCTTGTACCTAAATTCTATTGTATCTGGATATTGTTCTCTATTGCCTTGGTCAGCCTTTATGGTTGGATCTACAATCTTGTCCCATGATGCTGTTAGTGCACAGCTTCCATTAAAGCTCAATGCATAGTTATAATAGTCATACTCATAATAATGATTATCAAAATAATCTATTGCAGCTGGAGCGGTTGCTTCTTGTATCTTGAATAGTGATTGGGGTACCCCATATATATTCATATGGGCCTTTAGTCCTTCTAATGTTCCCTTTGTTTTCATCAGATGCGGTAAATTATTTAGAATTCGTTTTGAATATTCATGTCGCACATCTGCTAGTGCAACTGAATGTGATGTTTGGTACCAATCTGATGCATATATTTTTGTTTGCGTAAATGGAGAAATTCCTTCCACATAACTTTGACTTGCAAACATGTCATCGGGAGCATTCCAATATCCCCAATCACCTATACTCTCATTTATTGTTTTATTACCATAATTACCGTCAGCATCTGTACCTAACAGGTATGTCCATAGGTCTGAATCATTAGCTGGTTGACATTGATTATAGCCCATACTTTGGAGTGCTACAAACAATAAGTCTTTGGATAACATGTCTGATCCTGAGAATTGTCCTTCAATTAATCTTGCATCTATTACATTGTGCCTATCCCACATTTCTGGAATTGCAGAAACATATAAATAAATGTCGTCATAGAATTGTCCAACCATGTTTACAAATTTTATGTATTCACTATTTGCAGTTTCTTCTCCTCCAATTGATGGATCTTGATGTATATGTAATGGTACAGCTGTATTTATTAAGGAATTTATATTTTTTTCGTCATACATTGATGCAGATTTTATTGCACCATCATACCAGTCTAAGGCATGTGACGAAGTTACAGACGCACAAAGATATGGTGACTTAGGATACGGCTTATTTGATACCTTTGGCCAAGTTGTTGGCCAGAACTCTCCTAATGAACTAGAAACATATGAAGCTGATTCATTATATAGGAATTTTTCATAATTATCAAAACCAGCAACTATTGCATTTCGCCGTACCTTTTGGGTATTTATGTTTGTAACATAATGATATGATTCCGCGTGGTCATTATTTTCCAGTGTTGTTATTTGTGCATCATAATATTCCATCTGTGAAAGCTTATACTTGAAATTATATAGTCTTTCTTCAGCTGATCCAAAACGTATAAAATGTTCATATCGTCTATAATCTACTACCGGGGTAATACTGTCCATGCTGCCAGAAAAATATTTATTTAGTATTTTATTTAAGACACCTTCTTTTGCGTTTGTAAGTGAATTGAAACTTTGAAAACCAGTTGTTCCACCTCCTAGATTATCATCATCTCCTGCATTGAAATTTGCCGGTCTTAATATGTTGATGTGCTTTTCTAGTTCAGGAGATTCAACAAACACTGTTTCTTGAATAGGGGTTATCATCTCTTGAACAATCCAACATGGAGATTTGACAGTGATTTCGGCTGGCAGAGGGTCATATAGTTTCAATACAATTGAGTATGGAAATTCAGGAGTTGAAAGTTTGTCAAGTTGCCAGTTAACAGCTAATGGAACTGTTCCACCACCAAAATTAACATGGACATCTACCCAGTGTGCAACATCTCCCTTTATAGATAATTTGTCACCAAAATCTTCAAATATTTCTTGCTCTATTTGAGTTGCATCTCCACTTATCTTTAATCGTATCTCCGTTCGACTGGCACTTATTTCGTCAATAAATAAATCATTAACACCATCATCAGGAGTACCAACAAGTGTTCTATAAAAATTGTATTTTGCCAGAAAGGTACCAGATGATACATATTCTCTAATATCGTTGTGAATATCCAAAAATATTACCGAATCACTATTTATTGTGCCATCATCAAGAATAGCACCTTCTGCGACCTTATATGTTTCTAAGTCTCCATTCGAAAATAATAGACTTTCACCATCAGCTGAAAATATGCTGAATTCGACACGGTCTTCGACATCAAACGCTTTGCCAAAATCAGATAATATTGGTTTTGACGGTATAAGCTTAAGATCTGCGTCTTTATATTTTTTATTCCAACTCATTATAGTCCCGGATTAATTATTCGTTTACTTCTACCAAAAATATTATTTTTTATTCTATTTGTTGCTACTTTTTGTACTTGGGATATCCCTACCACAGCTCTTTGTGGTACACTAGTTGGCAGTGATTCTTTATTGATATATCTGGATTTGGTCTCTGATGCTAAGTGTTCCGTTACGTCATCATTTGATCGTGGTTCCGGACCATATTTTGGAGTTCTCCATGGATTAAAGTCATTGTAATTATTTTTCGTATACCATTCAACGTTATTATTATCCCATTCAGTTCGTGTCCATTCGTTTTCGTTGATGTCAAAATCCATCCAGCCTGTTGTTTTAGGAAACTGTGCATTGTGTGCATTGTCTTCTATCAATTCTCCAGTTGGTTGGCCATATCCTATAAAGGTACCTTCTGGATCTGTTAGTGCCTCTCGCTCAATAATCAATCCTCCTTTACAAAGTATATATATCTCTGAAGTATTAGTGGTACCCTTCGAGTTCTTAATTCTACAGTAATAATATCCTGTGTCAAATATTGTTCCATTTATCAGAGATAACTTTTTATCGGTGCCTAGTATTTTATTGCTAATCTTTTTCCTAGTTTGTAGGCCGTGTTGGACTGGTGCGTCAGAGTTATATATCCATTCATATGTTAATCCATCATCAATTTCAACGTCATCTTCTCCCAAATAACTATATGCATCTGCAACCAATACTCTACTGTGGTTTCCTGGAAATTGATATACAATTGTGGCTAACATAGGGTCTTCAAAAATACTGTCACCATCTGTTATTTGGCCGTCTGATGTTCCATGTGTAGGGAAAATAAGTATTCCAGTTTTTTCAAATGAGTTAGGATTTTCTCGCAATATTGGAGGGCCTGTAGGTCCATACTCTATTTTTTGTATTAATTCTGTGATGTTTACGTCAACAATATCAACATATTGGTGTTTTTCTAATACATGTCGCTGTGGGACAATTACAAGATCTTGGCCAATTTCTGAACTGTTGTTTTGTGAAATTATATTACCAGATAGATCTCGGTGAGTTTTATCTGCATCGGATGTTAGATAATCAAATGCCAAATTTATTTGAAAATCTTCAATTTCCTCAGATGTTATATGGGCTCCTGCATCCCAAGGATAATAATCCTGTTGGGATGTTCCGACATTTACCGTTCCGTCATCTGATGGATGGGTTACATATATTTCCTTATCTGAGATTGCATCGTGGTTTTCGCGGTACGTGCCTCGAAGCTTAGGATTACCAGTCGTTTGAACTGTTGTATTTCTATATCTTGGTTTTGGCATATTAGTTTACCACCTTGAATGTTAAGTCATTGTCAAATATTTTAGTAGTACTTCCACTAACACTTTTGATTATTATTTTATATCTACGGCTAATTTCAAATTGGTCTAACCAAATATCAAAATAATTACCACTTGAATCACAGCTGATTTTTGTATACTGATCGTCGTAGTCAATTATCTTTTCTCCAGTTTGATAATCTTCAATTGCCCAATACGAATTTGTTGGTAGATGTTTTATTGCTAATTCTGCTGACGTATTTGAGTATGTCTTTGTTATATATCTGTCTCTTCCAGCTAATCTAAACCTCTCTCTACTATCCACGTGAATTTTGTCTCGATTATTTTTAACATATACAAAAACATCACCTCCAATATCTAATTGAGATAGGCTTTCTGTTAGTGGAGAAAAGTCATCCCATCCAAACTGGAGTTTTGGTTGGTAAATTGTATGGGTTTCCTTTGAAAAGAAGTTGATATTACCGTAATTGGCTCCATCATATTCAGATGCATCTGTTCGCTTAATCATGAATCCTTCATTACGCAAAACAGGTCCGCCATTCCAACTTCCACTAAGCCATGGTGTAACAATATCTGTTACGTCTACATTAATATCGGAAGATTCATATGTAAAGGTCTGAGAAATATTACTTCCTGTCCACCAAGTTCCTCCGCCTTTAAAGGTTTGAGTTGATAAACTGCCAGTAGTACCCGATGCGAAAGGAATATCTACGGATGATGTATGCCATGACTTATCTGCAACTGTTGTGTTTGCATTAGTCCAACTTGTTCCTTCCGTTGTTTTTGGATTGTGAGTTGCTCTACCGATTCCCATATTCCAAGACTGTGAGATAGCGTTTACCGATATGGAATAGTCATAAGGTAATGATACAGCCGTTTGTGTATATATTTTTAATTTTGCAACAAACGTATCCTGTATATCTCCTGAAAGTATAGACTTTGATATATGTGTTAAATCAAAATGCGACATTATTCTGGAGTTATAAGTTTTGTTAGTTTCAGACGAAGAAATAATCTTTTCTAATTGAAGGATTTCATCTAAACCTGTGTTTTTTGTTATAAATTCTTCATATATTGTTGTGTCTTTAGATGAAGTTATACTATAAATCATAATTATGCTCCAATAATTCTAGCTTCAATGTCAGTATTTGGAAATTTTACTTCAAATATACTAGGATCTAAAGAAGGATATACTATATTGTTTTTAGTTGCTTCTTGAATATCATAATAATTTCCGGAATATCCTGACTCTGAGTCAAATAAATTTGTAATCTGCAGACCGACAATTGATTGTACTCCTTCTACTTGATCTAGGGTAGCGGCTAGGTCTGACACTGAGATTGGCTCATTTATTTGCCATTTGTCAATCTCAAAATATTTTTTTGTTTCGTGAATAGCCCTAAGTAAAACTTCTTTAGTAATAGTATTTGGGCGAGTAATTATATCAAATTTAACTCCAATATTAATAATAAATGCATTTCTAAGGTTTATACCATCCGTAATCATTCTGAACTTTTTTAGATATGTTTTCAAATTAGTTTTAACGGCTGTATTTGACTGAGTTAGAGTTTTATTTGAGTCATATGATAGGGTATATATATTTAATGCCAACGGATTAAATTCAGATTGCTCTGTAGTCGGGTTATATTGTTCGTCTCGTTCTATATATGCCTTTGCAACACTTCCAAATTTTCCTGGAAGAGAATAAACTCTTGCAATATAATCTTCCTTAGTTACAGCTCTATTTTGGGAAGCGAATGATGCTAGAGCATTTTGTCTAATTTCATCAACAGTTTCTTGACCTCTTCCTCCGGTTGCAGCTTCGGGGTTTGTACAGGCAATTGAATCCTTACAAAAGGTTAGGACAGAATCACTTAAGGTTTCATATGCACCAACAAAGTTTTTGCCGGTTATATCAGTTAGTGTTTTTGAAGATACATTTGAGACAATACCACCTCCAGTGTAATATCTAACAACCATTGTTGTGTCTGATGGAGCTTGGCCGTAGGATCGTGCAAATAACACATTAGTTGGATCGTATGAGTTATCTAATCCACTAGTATTTCCATATGGTAATTGCATACCGACATTTGCAGGGTTAGGAAGTATTACTTCGTCGGCGTTTGCTGAAACTCCTGCTCCAAAGTGTAATTCTATTTGGTTATCTGATGTTATCCTCTTGATGAACCTCTTTGGAACTCGCCTTAGTGACAATATATATGGTACTTCGGTTGACCAAGTACTCAATAATGGATCAGTATCATCTCCCATTTTAACTTCAGTGTATACAGTATCTTGTGCTAGATAATCTACCTCATGCCATCTATTTCCATCTAGGTCCCGTACATCTGCAATATCTAATATATTTTTTGGAATTAGCTTGATTCTATCAAACTTCTTTGGACTTTCAAACTGAAATTTCTCAGATTCTAACTTGCCTGATATAGCCTTCGTTGATTTTTGTAATAAAAAGTATTGTGGGATCCCAGTATCAGCATCGACCTTATATATTGAAACCGCGGTAGGAGATAAAGAACTAGAATATTGAAAATTGCAATTCTCTAATGTTCGAAATTCAACTTCAGTATTCTCAGTTGATTTCACAGTTAATCCTTCTTCAACTTCTAATGCATATCTAAAATCTGGACGAACGTCTAGGCCATTTCCAATTGCTGGTACCTGCTGAAATATATCTAGCATGGTTGTTGCTGCAGCTGAAGGCTGTGGCTTATATCCTAATGCTTGGGAAATATCATAAATGTTTTGAGATTCTTCAGCATGTAAGAGCATAGATTCTCTAAGTTGATTATCAATATATAACGATAATACATCTCCAACATATGCTGCCATTTCTATGAACATCATTCCCGGTGAGGATTCATTAAAATCATTGTAGGTATCTGGAAAATATACCTTTGCAAAGCTTTGTAGTTTATCTCTGAATTGAGAAAAATCTTTATTTAAGTATTTTACTTCTTTTTTTACTAATGCCATTATTCTGCCCCTATCACTACGACAATTGATTCTTCATTAAACCTGTTTCCCTTTAATGCAAAATCTATCTGTATTTGTACGCCATTAAAATTATCACTAAAACCATGGCTAACGTCTGCCACTCTGACATCTAGTGTTTTGATGTCTAAATATGGTAGCCAAAACACAATTGCCTCGTTTATTTCTGTTTCCATTTTGAGTAACATTTCTGGAATATTATTGTCAAATAGAAAATCGTAAATCTCAGTACCAAACCACGGCTGAAAAGGTCTTTCTCCTTTCCTAGTCAATATTAAGTTCTTAAGGTTAGCCTTTGCAGCATCGATTGTTAAAAATGTCTGTGGGAATGGAGCTCCGCTATCTTTTACCATTGGAAGATCTATCCCAATAGCTGCATTTTCATCTTCGTCTACAGGATTAACTCTAAATATTTCTCTAGGTAGTTTTGCCATATCTACTGTTTATTTCTTTTCATTCATTTTTTTAACAAGTGTGGAATAGTCTCTAGTTAATACGTCGGCCATTTTACTGCCTACGTCTACATGTTTTCTGTCACTTGGAAGCATTTGTTCAATCGACGGCTTTCCTGTTTGTGCTGGTATATCGCCATATCCCATCATACTAGCTAGGCCTGATCTTGCATCTTCTCTATTAAACTCCTTGTTTCCCATGGTTTTCCATTCTTCATCTTGTTGGGAATTTGCAGTTTCGTTCAATATCTTGTTTATTGCAGGATCACTTGTAAAAGTAAAATCTTCCCTTTTAGCTGGTTGTGTTCCTTGTTCATGTGGATTTTTAGGAGAATTTTGTATATCTACTAAACTCATTCCATGTTCAATGTTTTCCTTTGTTAAAGATTTTTTACCTAGTGCGGCTTGTAGTTCTTCTCGAACGACTTCACGGACTGTTTCTTTTATTATTTCGACTAGCTTGCTTGTTTTTTTCATAATTTACCTCATTTACTCTTATATAAATATCTTAATCATAACATTTTTGTTGTTGTGGACGTTAATCGTTATAACCACATTGGTACCGGGACTGGTGGAACTCCAGGAAGTACATGGGTTCCGGTCATAAACCACGGCATCAATAAATTTCCAAATTGCATTGCCAAAGCATTAATATCTCCTCCTCCAGGCTCTCCCATAGGAAATGCACCATCGATTGGTGGTGGTCCTGCAGGTGGTACAGCTACTAAAGCTGGTCCTATGAATCCAGGTGCCATTGTTGCTGCAAATATTTGAATTGCTGACTTTAACATTGCTCCATTACTATCTGAGTCTGAATTCCATCCCATTAGCATGCCAGACATTGCTGATTCTGCTGCAGATAACATAGATGATGGGGCCGGAGCCATAACTCCAGCTGCTCCTGCCTTTATAGCTTTTGCCCATGCTTTACCTGCATCTCCCTGCTTTTCTCCAGCTGGAACATCTCCTCCAAAATCTCCTGTAAATGATGAAGCAAAGGCTGGTACTATAAATGGCATGTGTATTCTCCTAATTCGATTTTGTACAAAAACTATTTTCACTTAAAATATCAGGTGCAGTAGACTTTAGATCTGCATATGCTGATGAGTTTATTGGAGGTCCACTTGGACCACATGGTGTTGGGTGGGTTTCTGAC
>Ga0114994_10001373_pt1 | contig 17422 bp, 16 predicted proteins | sample ArcticOcean_MG_C_9_FD_87043 | JGI IMG/M metagenome (GOLD analysis project Ga0114994, IMG submission 87043) | Marine microbial communities from western Arctic Ocean - ArcticOcean_MG_CB2_152 | ecosystem: Environmental > Aquatic > Marine > Oceanic | place: Arctic Ocean: Canada Basin | collected...
AAATTGGATGATTATTTCACTTAGCTATTAACTTCCAAAAGATAATTTTTTAATTTACCTCATATTTTTTGGCAAGAACGATTCGAAATGCCCTATCACGTAAAACAGAAACTACTGAAAATGGTGTCCAGTCCAGCCATCGACTAATCAACTAATCAACTTTCGTAGGACATCCCTATCATTAAACCAGGCAAATATTAACCATATAAAACATCCGTTATAATTGATCATAGTGCTAACATTTAATTCTACATTAATGGAAAGACTGAAATTTATCAAAAAGCTTACTGATTATCTGAGGAATGCCGTTATCTATGATTGAACAAACTATTTGTCACCTAACCACCAGATAGGCTTTAGACTCTAATGCTAGAATTAATTCATTCTCAATCCAAAAATTAAATCGACTATGCTGGCCAAGCCCGCGTATGGATCCATCTAGAATGAGGTCGTAAAAAGTATCACTTGGGCACTGGTGTTTCCTAAATCACCAAGGTAGGGTTTCGCATAATGTTAAATAACCTGGGGTAAAATAAATAACATGACTGGGTCATCCCTCCGTTTTGGTGCGTTTGTCGGACCTCACCATGCACTTGATGAAAACCCAACCTTAGCGTTAAAGCGAGACATGGAACTTGTCGAACTTTTAGATACTCTGAATTATGATGAAGTTTGGATTGGTGAACATCATTCAGGTGGCTTTGAAATTATAGCATCACCTGAAATTTTCATCGCCGCCGCGGCAGAACGTACCAAGTACATCAAATTGGGTACCGGCGTTAAAACGGTCTCTTTTCATCACCCGTTAATTGTTGCCGATCAGATGGTTCAATTGGATCACATGACACGCGGGCGGGTTATGTTCGGTGCAGGACCCGGGGCATTACCAACGGACGCTTACCAAATGGGCATAAAGCCTGGTGACCAGAGGCGCCGTATGACTGAAGCACTCGATGCCATCGTTCCTCTTATGAAGGGCGAGACGGTGTCTATGGAAACCGATTGGTTCACATTAAAAGATGCTAAGCTTCAGCTCGGAAGCTATTCGAAGCCCATGATGGAGATGGCTGTTACCAGTGTTAAGTCTCCCTCTGGGGCCTTGTGCGCCGGAAAGCACGGAGCAGGGTTATTGGTCCTTGGCGGTGTTTCGGAAGAAGCGCTAGAATCTCAAATTAAAAATTGGGCGATTTGCCAAGAAAAGGCTACCGAGAACAATCAGAATGTCGAACGCAGACAGTGGCGCATCACGGTCATGACCCATCTTGCAGAGACCAGAGAACAGGCATTCAAAGATATGGAATTTGGCCTTCAAAAATGGGTCGATTATTCTCACGCCGTCCTGCCCGCCTCACCATTCCCACCAGGTGAAAGAGACCCTCTGGCTTGGGGTGTCGATAGCAAGCTACTCCTCGTTGGAACGCCTGAAGATGCCATCAAAGAAATCGAACGAGTCCAAAAACAGACGGGCGGCTTCGGAACATTCTTATTTTTTGCTCATAACTTTGTACCGTGGGAAACTGCTAAACACAGTTATGAGCTTGCCGCTAGATATGTCTTCCCGCATTTTCAGAATAGCAATGTGCCGAGGAGACAAAGCTACGATGCCGCACGCCAAGGCCATAACGAACTTCAAACAGATTTTTTGAAAGCCGTTAGTAGCGCATCAGAAGCTTATATTAGTACTAATAAAAAATAATTCTTAGTCACTACTCATAAATGCTGCTTTGCAATATTGGCGCTTGGATTTGAGACGTCGACACGCTTGAGAAGCTGCTGCAGCAGTTCTAAATGGCCCCGCAATGAGACGATAGTATACTCCTTTGCGTCGACCGAGATTTACTCGTGTCACTTCCGACTTCATATTACCCAAAAGCGAGCGGTGAGCTCTACGAAGTCGTGTCCAGGCACGGGTCGCGGCTTGTTTAGAGCGAAAAGATGCCAAGTGAACGGCTGGCTGTGGTCCGCTAGAGGGGGTGGCACTTGATGGCACCACGGCCTTTGCTTTTTTTGAACCCGCAGGCGCATTAGGTGCCAATATTTTCTCGATCGCGGATTTTTCCTTGGCGTATTCAGTATCGGAAATTAGACCGCGCTCTTTAAGCATTTCAACACGGCGCACAGCTTCTGCCGCAGCCATCAATCCTTTTGGTGCCCGCGCTGGTAAATCGGAGATTGTGGGGTTAGCAGGCAACAAGCCATCAATGATCATCGTGCGCTCAGCACCATGTTGCCTAATAGTAATAGCCCGAAGCTCCAAAGCGCGCCCAATTGCTTTTAAACGCTGAGAAATTTGTGTCGCATCTGGCACAGATCTGGATAGACCGGCTGCAGAGGGTGGAGCAGTAAGCTTGGTAAGGGCGCCTATATTGCGTGCGCGACGAGCAACAAATTCAGCGGGTGTGACCAAACCCTGATCACGTAACTTTTGCAAAGTCTCAAACCTGGAGATCACATTAGCATCGGCACCAGACGTGCCGGGCACCATCGTCTTAGATTGCCAAGCCTTATTTCTCGGCAATGCTGGCCTCCACGCCGCGGCGGCAGGGATCCGTGCATTTAACGCTGGTGCCTGGGGTGTAGTTCCGGGAGGCCCAAAGGCGTTAGACACGCCCTGGCTCTCTAGAAGGGACAAATTAAGGCCTGCAAGTTCACGAACAGATTGTGGCGCAAGATCATTAATCACCAAAAGCTTTTGATCATTACCAGGGCGCAGGGCGAGAATAGCTTCGAATACTTGGCGGGCATGGGTAAGTTGGCCACTATGTTGGAGTACAATGCCTTTACCAAACAGCGCATAGACGTCACGTGGGTTAGTTTGCAGAGCCTGATCAAATAGCGCTTGAGCCGCTAGAAATTCACCCTTTGCAAGTTTGCCAAATCCCCGTTCTGACATTGCAACACTTTCAGCAGGGTTCGCGCTCACCCTTGTGTCATCAAATAAGCTACTGTTTTTAATAAGGTCACAACCGCTCAATGCTACCAGCGCAAACAGCACCAATCCCACCTTGATACTATTAGTTCTATAAAAATGCAGAACGCTTTCCAGCTTCATATCGCCGACCCCTGTTGAGGCTGATTTAACTTAATCATAAGAACGACTGTATATGGTATATCATTGGGGGACAATACACAAAAAGAAGTATTAGGCACTATATTTGGTAGGTATCGTGCTAAAATTAAATTAGTTGCAATATTTTCAACGAATGAAGAAGTGTTTAGAAAGAATTTATCTTGGGATTGCCAATTTTTGCTGACAAATCGACGGCACATTCAAGAACAGCGTTCTTAACCATTTCTATATTCTCATCATTTGCACGCGATTCAGGGAGTGTGGAGCTCACCGATCCGAGCACTGTTCCAGCCTGGTCGCGTAGCGCTGTTCCAACGCTGGCTACCCCGGGCAAAAATTCCTCGCGATCTAATGCATAGCCGAAGCGGCGGACTAGCCTCAAGTTTTCTTTCAAGTCATCAAAATCAGTGATTGTCCTGACTGTAAATTGGGTTAGACCTTTCTGACTTACTATGCGTTCAATCTCAATATCCGGCAGCCAAGCGAGAATTGATTTTCCAATAGCATTCGCATGTGATGAATTGGTCAAATTGATGGCATCTAAGTTTACACGAACAACCCGATGCGAAGCCAGTTGCGCCAAAATAACGAGATCATCGCCCTGGAGCACTGCAAGATGAACATTCTCACCTGTTACCTTATTTAGCTGCCGTAATTCTGGCATCGCAGATTCTGCCAAACTAAATTGCCGCGCTCGATTGGAAGACAGTTCGTGTATTTTTAAGCCAAGAAAATATGCTCGGCCCCGTTTATGTTGAGCGACATAGCCCCGGTTCATCAGTGTCAGCAATATGTGATGACAGGTTGAGACGTTGAGAGCTGTTGCAAGGGCTATCTCACCTAACTGCATTTCACCGCCCCTATCCTCACCCTGTGCTTTGGATAAAACTTCCAAAATATTTAAGGCACGAGCAACCGATTGTATTTCACGGTTACTGGGAGATCTTTTTTTTTCTGCCACGTCAGCCCTTTTGCCTCATTTAATAGGTGCATATAGTGAAAAGAGTATCACTAAATTTTCATAATATGAAATTAATTATGATAATATAGAAAACACTTGATTGAATCAATTTTTTAGAGGTATCCTTGCGATGCTTTCAATAATAATTAATCTAACAAGGGAAAATTTAGATGCCATTTGCCGCAGCCAAGCGCCTAACAAACTCAGGTGCAAAACAAATGATGGCTGCTGCCATCAAAAAATCCGAAGAAATTGGTATTCCGGCTACTGTCGCCATTGTTGATGCGGGAGGACATATGATGATGCTAGAGCGCATGGATGGAGGCCGTTTCCATACTGTACATTCATCAACGACAAAGGCGGTGTCTGCATCATCCAATCGCCGGGCAACCACAACAAAGGGGGCTCAAGGCCAAGAACTCGATACTCTTCATGCCCTGGGGCTTTCTCTTGCCGCTGGTGTTGAGCGCTGGACAGCAATGGAAGGAGGATTCCCTATTTTCTATAAAGGCGAATGCGTTGGTGGCGTAGGTGTCAGTGGGGGGGATTGGCAACAAGACCAAGATATAGCTAACGCAGCAGTTGAAGCGATCGGAGCAAGCAATTCAGGTTGAATTAAGGTGGCTAAATACAAAGATTAAAACAGGTACTAAAATAATAATAAAAAATAACATAAATAATAATATTCACAAACGGGAGAAAAGAAATGAATAATTTAAAGTACGTATTTATAGGAATGGCTGCAGCAACAACTATGGTTTTCGCGGGCCAGGCTCAAGCCGAATGGCCAGAAAGATCTATTGAATTTGTTATTCCCTTTGGCGCAGGAGGTGGCGCTGATATTGAAGGGCGTATGATCGCTAAAGCAATGAGCAAAGAATTGGGACAGCCCGTTGTTCCCGTTAATAAACCGGGCGGCGGTGGCGCTATTACATATACATATGTGAAAAACTCTAAACCAGATGGGTATACACTTGCCTGGAACTCAACTTCTATTTTGACAACAACTAATATCGGAAACGTGCCATTTGATTATAAAGCATTAGATCATATTGGTCAGGTTGCGCAGCAGCCGGTTCCTTTCGTCGTCAAAAAGAGTGCTCGCTGGAACACACTAAAAGAATTCATGGACGAATGTAAGGCTAAACCAAACACACTGAAAGTTGCATTTGCTGGTTTCGGTAGCGCCACCCATTTAGCGGGCGTTGCAATGACCCAACTCTCTGGCTGCAAACCTATTATGTTGCCGGTTAAAGCACCAGATCGCCGAAAAATGATTTTGAGTGGCGAAGCTGATGCCGCTGTCGATATTTTCTTTGTGCCACTAAAGCTAGTTAAAGCTGGGAAAATGAAATTTTTGGCTATCTCAAGCGGCAAGCGTAATCCTAATGCGCCCAACGTTCCAACAGGTAAAGAACTTGGCATGGACATGGAGTTTGATCTATTCCGTGGGCTTTCTGTAGCTAAAGGGACACCTGTATCAATAAAAAACAAAATCGAATCTGCTATGCTCAAAGCGGCAAACTCCAAAGCATTTTCTGATCGCATGAAGAAACTGAAACTCACATTAGCACCAATGGGACAAAAAGAATTCGCTATAAAACTTGCAAAAGCTAATACAAATATTGTGAACATTATGAAGCAAGCGGGCATATATAAAGTTAAAGCAAAAAAATAGCAAAACTGACGAGTGTCATGGGTGTCCCTACTCTTAGCGAGATGGGACACCTTAGTTTTTTAATAAAAAATATCTGCCGTTAGCCTTCAGAGAACCACTTAATGAACAACATGCGTACACGCAACTTGATCGCCGGGATCATTTTACTTTCACTGTGTGCTGTTTATGCCTATCTAACTGCTAATCTTCCAACACGAAATATTGAAAACACCACGCAACCCTCATTCTTTCCTTGGGTCATTACTTTTTGTCTAACGGGATTATCACTTTCATTGCTGATACAAGGCATACTACCTGTTTTTAACTCAAAAGAATCAGCCGTAATTGACGTTCCGGTAAAACGCCTACTATCAGGATTAGCGTTAAGTCTTATCTACTTGATTGCCCTTCCAATACTTGGGTTTATAGCCTCTAATATTCCATTTTTTGCTGGTTTAATGTATCTCTATGGCGAGCGGCGCCCAGTATGGATTTTCGGCGGCTCGGCCCTTACTTCATTGGTCGTGTTTGAACTTTTTAGGGAAGTATTTCAAATTCGCTTACCAGCTGGAATTTTGGAAGGTTTAATTTAATGAGCCCCGACGTGATAGATGGGTTTCTCCAAGCAACCCAATTATCAACGATAATCGCAGTTGCATCAGGCTGCTTAATTGGCCTGATTATAGGCATGATTCCAGGGCTAACTATATCAACTGGAATCATAATCGTACTACCACTCACCTTTGTACTCGAAGCAGATATCTCGATCGCCTTGCTGCTCGGTCTTTACGTTAGCGGAATGACTGGCGGCAGCTTTTCGGCGATCTTGCTTAACATACCGGGGACACCATCCGCCTCAGCTACCGCGATGGATGGGCATCCGATGGCGCTGAATGGAGAAGGCGGTCGCGCCCTCGGCATTGCCATCACAGCTAGTTTCGTCGGTGGCTTCTTTAGCTTTCTCTGCCTTTATTTTATAGCTCCGCTTTTGGCAGAGATTGCTTTGAAATTTCAATCCCCCGATTTATTCAGCCTCGTTTTCTTTGGACTTACTATTATATGTAGCTTCGCAGCAAAATCTCTAGTCAAAGGATTACTCTCGGCGGTAATTGGCCTCGCGATTGTAACTATTGGCCAAGACCCCATGATGGGCACTGCGCGTTTCACCTTCGGGGAGCTTAACTTAATCGCTGGCATACATTTTCTGACCGCACTAATCGGCTTATTTGCAATTCCTCAACTTGTCGACAATTTTGCTGATATTGTTAAAGGGGGGGTGAAAGAGAAAAGTGCTGCCAGAATTAGCCGTGTATTTCCAAAGCTATCGGATTTAAAGTTAATGCGCCTACCCATGGCAATTGGCGCTTCCATTGGCTCATTTTTAGGAATTCTACCTGGTGCGGGCGGCCCAATTGCTGCTTTTATCAGCTACGACTATGCAAAAAAACTAAGCAAAAGTCCTGACGAATATGGAAAAGGCTCACCGCAAGGAATTGCGGCCCCTGAATCTGCCAACAACGCTGTTACAGGCGGAGCACTCATTCCAATGATGACTTTAGGTATCCCTGGCGATCCGGTGACTGCAATATTAATTGGTGCTTTGCTGATCCACGGCCTAGCCCCCGGTCCGCTTCTATTTGTTGAGAATGGGGAATTTGCCTACGGTCTTATATTTTCATTTTTTTGGGCTAATATATTCAACCTTATAATAGCATTTATTGGCTTACGCTTTCTTGTAAAAGTCTTAGTAGTTCCAAAAGCACTCTTAATGCCTACCATCGCAATACTATGCGTCATTGGTAGCTATGCGCTGCGCAATAATTTCTTCGACGTCTATATGATGTTTGGGTTTGGCCTACTTGGTCTTGCCATGAGATGGCTGGACATGCCGGTCGTACCTCTTCTTTTAGCCATGGTGCTAGGACGTCAACTAGAAGAACATCTTCGCATCTCTCTCATTGCGTCAAAAAATGACGTCAGCGTCTTTTTTACTTCACCGTTCAGTCTATTCTTTTTGTGCTTAGCGGCGGCATCCATATTCTGGTCTTTCTGGGCAGAACATAAATCCAAACAAAAAAAACGTGCGCCATCAGGATAATCGATGCTGCTGTTCACATTCTAGGGGAATAAATTATGAGTTCAAAAACAATCCGCGTTGCTTCACTAGGTCTCGGCTGGTGGTCAGATGTATTAGCAGAAGGCGTCGCCAAAGCTAACGGCATTGAAGTTGTTTCTTGCTTTACTCGGTCTGAAGAAAAACGTAAGGCATTCGCTGATAAATTCAGCTGCGCTCACGCAAATAGCTACGAAGAATTATTAGCTGATGACAGTATAGATGCAATTATAAACACAACACCTAATAACATTCACCTAGAAACAACCCGACAAGCTGCCGAAGCCGGAAAACACATATTCTTAGACAAGCCGATCGCCAATAGCGTCGGAGAGGGCATGAAAATTGCCAAAATCTGTCGTGATGCCAATGTAAAACTGTCGATCGGATTTCAGCGACGACGCGAAAGTCAGTTTCGCTGGGTTCATGAAGAAATAAATGCCGGTCATTTTGGCAAAATCGTTCAAGCCGAAGCGAATATAAGCCGTGATCGGCTCGGCCAATTTGAGGCAGGCCATTGGCGTTATACGGCGGAAGGCATGCCCGGCGGCGTAATGTTACAGATTGGACCACATTATATTGATGTAATGGAAATGTTGATGGGACCGATTATGGGGGTCTCTGGTATGCTGTCGCAACTTGTGCTACCGGGTGACAATCCAGATGTCGCTGGTTTAGTTATGAAGCATGAAAATGGAGCGGTCTCAACCCTCAATGCCGGCTATGCATCTGCTGGTGAGAACTATGTTATGAATGTTTATGGCAAAGATGCCTCTGCACTTTATTCTCTACACACAGGCATGTATCACGTGAAACGTGGAGAAAAAAAGCCAATAAAAATAGAGTTTGAGGCCAATGACACCATCGCCGAACAAATGGAAGAATTTGGCGACTGCGTCCGCACTGGTGCAGAACCTGAAGTTGGTGGTGAATGGGCAGCAAGGTCCTTGGCAGTGGTTCGCGCCGGTGTCAAGTCCGCCAAAGAAAAACGCTATGTCACGATCGCTGAAATAATGGAGACAGGTGAATAATATAAAAAGTCTGCCAATTATAGAATAAACTAGTTGTTTTAGTGGCTATAATTTTCAATGATTACCAAATGAATGATTTTAATCCAAAAAATCTCGGTAGTTTATTCGAGACCAAACCGCTCAAAGGACAGCATGCGCTGATCACGGGTGGCTCGCGCGGCATTGGCGCCGCTATCTCAAATGCTTTGTCGGCCCTCGGTGCCAATATTACTTTGCTTGCACGCGACATTAGCAGCCTCAAAAAGCAGAAATCGCATCTTCAGGCCGAGTTTGACGCCAAGGTGTTTTGCGCCAGTGCCGATATGACCTTGGCAAAGGATATTGAAGCTTCTTTTTCGCAGGCAGTCGAATCGAATGGCGAAATTGATATTCTCATCAATAATGCGGGCATGGGTAAAAGCGTACCTTTCCATAAAATGGACTTAGATTTCTGGAAGGCGACCCTTGACCTTAATCTCACCGGAACTTTCTTATGCACTAAACAAGTTTATGAGGGCATGCGTAGCCGAGGCTATGGCAGAATCGTCAACATCTCTTCCACCGTGGGTTTGCGAGGATATCCTTATATTACCGCTTACACAGCCTCAAAGCATGCCGTAATTGGCCTTACTCGGTCTCTCGCGTTAGAAGCAATAAAAAAAGGTATTACAGTCAATGCCATTTGCCCAGGTTATACCGAAACTGACTTAGTCTCGGAAGCTATCAATAATATTGTTAAGACTTCAGGCCGAGAAAGTAGTGACGTTAAATCTGAGATTGAAAATATGAGTCCAATGGGGCGCTTGGTATCACCCGAAGAAGTTGCAGAAAGTGCTGCCTGGTTATGCCTGCCCTCCTCTAGCTCAATTACCGGCCAAGCAATTGTCGTTGCCGGCGGCGCCGTAATGTAATTAGGAATTAAAAATGTCTGATACCACATTTCTAGACTGGCCGTTCTTTGACGATAGTCACCGTAAATTCGCAGCTGATTTAACAGCTTGGGCCGAAAAAGAAATTGCGCCACTGCAAGACGATAACCACCAAACGAATGAAGCATTGGATGCATCTTTCAGAAAAATTACTAATAAATTGGGTGCTGCGGGTTGGCTGAAATACACCATCCCAGCGACCTATGGCGGTGCTTTGGATAAATTTGATGTACGCCATATGGCGCTGGCACGCTCTATTCTCGGCTACCATACAGGTCTTGCTGATTTTGCCTTTGCCATGCAAGGTCTGGGCTCAGGCTCAATCACCCTATTTGGTACCGAAAAAATTAAACAAAAGTATTTACCAGAGGTTGGTACTGGAAAACGCATACCCGCCTTCGCTTTATCCGAGCCGGCTTGCGGATCAGACGTAGCTGCAATCTCGACTAGCGCTGAGCGTGATGGTGACGATTATGTCATTAATGGCGTTAAGACCTGGATATCTAATGCTGGAATTGCCGATCAATATGTCTTATTTGCAAGAACCGGCGATGCGCCTGGAGCCAAGGGCCTGTCGGCTTTTATTATAGATGCTAATAATCCTGGCCTTACTGTTTCAGAACGTATTGACGTCATTGCTCCTCATCCACTAGGCACGCTAGTCCTTAAAAATTGCCGGGTACCTGCCAGCCATATGCTCGGGAAATCGGGAGAGGGCTTTAAAGTCGCAATGACGACACTCGATATTTTCAGAACGACCGTTGGCGGTGCGGCTTTAGGCTTTGCCCGACGGGCAATGGATGAAGCTATTGCACGAGCAAAATCACGTGAAGCTTTTGGTCAAAAAATAGGGGCATTCCAAATTATTCAAAGCAAGATCGGTGACATGGCCCTGAAAATTGATGCATCAGCCCTGCTAGTTTTTCGTTCAGCCTGGGTCAAGGACACCCAAGGCATCCGCGTGACCAGAGAAAGCTCAATGGCAAAGCTTTATGCCACTGATAGCGCCCAAGAAGTGATCGATGATGCGGTACAAATATTTGGGGGTATGGGCGTCGTCTCTGGCGTGACGGTAGAACGATTATACCGCGAGATCCGTGCTCTTCGTATCTACGAAGGTACCAGCGAGATCCAAAAACTCGTCATAGCCAGCCAGGTGATGGCCGATTGATAAGATGGGTATGCCTGCCAAGCCTGCATACCCATATTTAATTTTACAGTTATGGTAACAGTTTACTCCGCTGCCGTTGTCTCTATATCCAGATGTGATTGTGGTTTATTAATTTCTAGCAACTCGGCTTGTCTGGCATTTTGCACTGCAGCTTCTTTAAAGGCCTGGTCTTTACCACGAAGATATTGATCTGGCCAATGTTGGCCTTCCCAACCGTAGTGTGCCGCTGCGTGAAGACTAAAAAAAGGATCACTAAGATGCGGTCGCGCAAGCACAACCATATCTGACCGGCCTGCTGCCAAAATTGTATTAACTTGATCTGGCGTAGTAATATTACCGACGACCATCGTTGGAATTCCCGCCTCCAGTCTGATCTGCTCGCTAAGATGGGCGAGGAACATGCGGCCGTAGACTGGCTTCGCATCTGTGGTAGTCTGACCGGCAGAAACATTGATGATGTCGGCCCCATTGGCATAAAACAAGCGGGCAATCTCTAGTGCTTCATCACCAGAATTACCGGCACTTCCGACCCAATCTTCAGCCGAAATGCGTACTGATATCGGCTTTTCTTTAGGCCAAGCCGCCCGAACCGCTTTTAGAACTTCAAGCGGAAAACGCATACGGTTTTCAACAGATCCACCATATTCATCGGTACGAATATTACTTACCGGCGAGATAAAACTTGAGAGTAAATAGCCATGCGCGGCATGAAACTCGATCATGTCAAATCCAGCTTTGGCAGCCATAGAAGCAGAACGAACAAATTCGTCCCGCACTTTATCCATATCTGCTCGGTCCATTTCTTTTGGCAATTGGCTGGCTGGGGTGAAGCGGATTGATGAGGCCGATAATATAGGCCAGGCGCCTTCCTCAAGCGGAGCACCCCTATTAACCCAGCCAAGGTTACATGATGCTTTACGCCCAGCATGGGCCAATTGAATACAGATTTTAGATTTAGAATTTTCATGAACAAAGTCCACTACACGTTTCCAAGCTGGAACGTGCTCTGGCTTGTACATACCTGTGCATTTGGGCGAGATGCGGCCTTCTGGAGAAACATCGGTCATCTCAGTGATGACCAACCCGGCCCCACCCTTTGCAAAATTACCAAGATGAACCAACTGCCAGTCTGTCGGTGTCCCGTCACCATCGGAGGAATATTGACACATTGGCGCTACTACAACACGGTTTTGCATAGTTAGATTACCAATTGTATAGGGCGTAAACATTGGCGGTGGCGGGTTATTTGTTGGCATCTCAAACCCCTGTTCTTGGTTTACTAAATCCGCGTACCAGTGGTTGATATCAGCTCCGTATTCAGGGTCTCGAAGGCTCAGATTCTCGTAAGTTACTGATTTATTACGACTTAAAAAATTGAAGGCATATTGCTTTGGCGTAAGGCGATTATAACGCCGAGCGTGTTCATACCAACTAAGGCTTACCAACGCTGTTCTTTGAAGACGCTCAATCACATCTTTGCGCTCAGTCTCATAAGCTTCCAGCGCCATGGTAATATTAGCATTATTCAGCCCTGCATCCGTAATAGAGTTCGATAACGCAATAGCATCTTCCATTGCTACTTTTGTCCCTGATCCGATAGAAAATTGTGCTGTGTGAACCGCATCACCGATTACAACAATATTTTCATGTGACCACTTCTCGGCAGATATAACCGGAAAACTTCGCCAGATAGATTTATTTGACAAAAGACGATGGCCATCCAACTCTTCAGCAAACAGCTCTTCAAAATATTCAATGGTTTCAGCTTCACTCGCTTTATCTAATCCTGCTTTCTTCCATGTATCCTCATGGGTTTCCAATATCCAAGTCGAAGCAGCTTTTCCTATGCCTTGCCCATATTGATAGGCATGGTTATAGAACCAACCATGGTCGTTCTCTTTAAATATAAAGGTAAATGCATCAAACTTCTGAGTTGTACCAAGCCAAACAAATTTAGTTTTGCGCATATCAATGGTTGGTTTCAAATACTCTTTTAGATTTTCACGTACGAAACTATTCACGCCGTCAGCGGCTACAACCAAATCGGCATCCCGAACTTGATCGAGATCCTCAATTACCGTATCAAAATTCATTCTCACACCAAGATCAACACAACGCTTTTGAAAAATTTCTAGCAACTTCATTCGTGCCATTCCGGCAAAACCATGGCCGCCGGACCGGATACGCTCGCCGCGATAGCGAACTTCGATTTCATTCCAATAGGCAAATTGGTTTTTAATTTCTTGATAGGTTACGGGGTCTTGGCCCATGAAATTCTCTAATGTTTCATCCGAGAAAACAACGCCAAAACCAAAAGTGTCTTCAGGTCTATTTTGTTCAAAGACCGTAATATCATGCGCTGGATTGGCCAGCTTCATCAATATGGAAAAATAAAGACCGCCAGGCCCGCCCCCGATTACATTAATTCTTAAAGGATTAGCCACTAATTTCTCCTATATTTCTTATGGTGTTACGTTTTCGCTTGAATTTTTTGCGAGTCTAACAAATAACTGCTGAAGATCCATCAATATTATTACCGTAAAACATTGGAATATTTATATGTCACGAAAGAATTTAGGCTGGGAAGAATGGGCATCATTTCCAAAACTCGGACTACCCGCCATTATCGCCAAAATAGATACTGGTGCTCGCACCTCCGCATTACATGCATTTGCCATTGAACCTTTTGGCACCGATGCCAAACCCTTTGTGCGGTTTGGCATCCATCCAGTTCCTGATCGTCCTGATATCGAAATATTTTGTTCGGCCAAAATGGTTGGTCGCCGGGAAATTACCAGCTCCAACGGCGAAAGTGAATGGCGGTATGTTATTGAAGCTGAAGTTCAGATTGGGGACCAGAATTGGCCGATCGAAGTAACCCTGACTAATAGAGAGAATCTCTTATACCGCATGCTTTTAGGCCGTACTGCAATTAAAGAGGATATAACTGTTGATCCCAACCGGTCTTTTTTGCAACCCGAGCTGTCTTATGATCTTTATAAGAATTTGAGAAAAACTAGGCCGGTTGAGCGGCCTCTTCGCCTTGGGTTGTTAACTCGCGAGCCGGATAATTACACCAGTCGCCGGATTATTCAAGCAGCAGAAAATAAAGGTCACATTTGTGAAATTGTAAACCCAACCCGATGTTTTATGAATATCAACGCCCTGGCTCCAGAAGTCCACTACGGTGAAGAAACACTGCCTTATTTTGATGCTATCATCCCCCGCATAGGGGCTTCAATCACAGAATACGGTATGGCGGTTGTACGCCAATTTGATTTAATGGGTGCCTTTTGTCTGAACACATCAGCAGCAATTGGGGCCTCTCGTGATAAACTTAACGCACACCAGATCTTAGCCCAACATCGCATTGATATGCCCGTCACTGCTTTTGCTAAATCAACGAAACAAACTTCCGGGCTTATAAACATTGTCGGCGGTGCCCCGTTGGTTGTAAAACTACTTGAATCGACACAAGGACGCGGTGTCATTTTGGCTGAGACAAGAAAAGCAGCAGAATCTGTAATAGGAGCCTTCCGTGGCTTACAAGCGAACTTCTTAGTCCAGGAATTCATCAAAGAGGCTGCCGGCACAGATATTCGCTGTCTTGTTATTGGCGGTAAAGTGGTCGCCGCCATGATGCGCCGAGCCAAGGAAGGCGAATTTAGAAGCAATCTTCACCGCGGCGGAGAAGCACTATCCGTCAAAATCACTAAAGCGGAGCGAGCCATTGCAGTAAAAGCGGCTAAGGCTATTGGGTTAAATGTTGCCGGTGTCGATCTATTAAGATCAAATAGTGGACCAAAAATATTGGAAATCAATTCTTCGCCCGGCATTGAAGGAGTTGAGCGAGCAACCAAAATAGACGTTGCTGACCACATAATCAGCTATATAGAAAAAAATGTCCGGCCTCGCTATAAAAACAAACGGACAAAAAAATTGGCCAATAGCTAGGTACCGTGACCTATTTAAGGGTAAGAATTAAATAAATTCAATCTCAATACAAATAATCATTAACAATTTCAAGAAGCAGTCTACCCTTGACATGAGCGATTAAACATTTGCGTAGAAGCTTTTGCGAGTAAATACAGTAATCCAAAGAACACCCAAGTTAAGAACTTATGGGACGAAGTATCGGACCAAGCCGCGATTATAGCAAATCACCAACATTTGATGTAGTGTCCTCCCAAATGAGATATCAAAGGCAATAACATGCATAAAACAGATCTACCACAATACGCCATCGATGGTGCAATTCGCCGGCGCGGCAAACTTCATCAATTTGAAAAAATTAGTCCGTCAAAGTCAGCCTTGGTTGTCATTGACATGCAAAACGCTTTTATGGAGGAAGGATCGCCCGCTGAAGTTCCAGTCGCCCGAGAAATTGTGCCTAACATTAACAAACTAGCAAAAAGCTTCCGGGCCAATGGTAGCAGTGTTGCTTGGGTGCAAATGACACAAACAAAAGATAACCTTGTGGACTGGTCAGTTTTTTATAATGGAGTAAATAATCCAGAACGTGCTGAGCGCATGATAGGCGTTCTTAGCGAAGGCAGTGAGGGTCACGCCCTTTGGCCTGAGCTAGATGTAAATAGTGAGGATATTATTGTTCAAAAAAATCGCTATAGTGCATTTTTACCAGGATCATCTGACCTACCTGAAATTTTAGAGTTCAACGGGATTGATACCGTCATCATCACGGGGACACTGACAAATGTATGCACTGAATCCTCTGCCCGCGATGCGATGATGCGTAATTTTAAGACAATAGTCGTTTCTGATGCGAATGCCGCGCCAACAGATGAAGAGCATATAGCCTCACTAGCAAGTCTTTTTCAAGTTTTCAGCGATGTCTATGCCACCAATGAGTTAATTGAAATAATAGAAAAAGGTTAGTTATCTGGGGTTCTTTCCCATCTCGCGCTCACTTTTTAGATGTAATCCCTAGAGTTTTAGAAGGTAGCAAAAATATTTTCTTGATCAATTTTAAGATCAATCAATGTTTTCATTAAAACCACATTGATCAGGGTAAGACTAAAGATGCTTATCTTTGTTTTGGAATAGTTTATCATCGGCGTAGCCCATTGTCTCTGGGCGGCCCTTTCCAAGCATGACCTGAAAATAAACCGGTTCTAGGCTATCATTTATATAGCCGTGCACAACACCTGGTGGGCATGAAACGCATTCCCAAGGACCTAACGTAAGGTGGACTTGTCGCCCACTAACTTCGTCTTCAAAAAATACTTTCAAGTGCCCTTTGAGGACAAAAAACACTTCCTCAACTTCATGGGTGTGGGAGGCATTCCCTTCGCCGGGGTTTACGAACATAATGCTAAGCGTAAATGCACCGCCTTTAATAACGTCCGGATCTTCATGTTTACCAGAACCGCCACCCCCTATAAAACGATGCTGGGCACGTCGAAAACCATCTATTTTTGCATCCTCAAAGGCCTCCCAGTCAGCCGTTATTTCTCCAAATTTTTTAACATATTGTTCTGCTATCTCATCTATCGACGCATCTTTCAATTCAAGTGGTCGTGGATGTCTGGCTGTCGTCATAACAAGCTCCTAGTGTTCAGTTTCAATGCTGGTGTATCAGAGGCATTGTGAGGCCCACCTTGGGTAAATAAATCTGATATTACTATTGCTTCAAAGTAGGTGACCTACCGCAACATATTTTAATACTACAACAATTTTGATAAAATTAACCTCCTAAATAATTTAAATGCAATGGCACGCACGTTTCAATTAAGCAAAAAAATAGGGCTGCCAATCAAGGCCTGCCCTATTCAACAAATCAAAATACCTTATTCAGAAATAGATATAGTTTGCGCTGCTATTTTACCATTTCGTCCTTCAGCCAATTCGTAATTAACCTTTTGACCTTCGTCTAACCTCGTTAACCCTGACTGTTCAACCGCAGAAATATGGACAAAGGCATCATTGCCCCCATCATCCGGCATGATAAAGCCATATTCTTTTTGAAAGTTAAACCACTTTACTATTCCCTTTGGCATATAACTACCCCCCCCAACTAAGATTATTAAACGACCTCCCCGACCACAGCCGGCTCTTACACTAATCCAATTTTTTATAAAAATGAGTATATCTCTATTAGAGAGATTTGATAACGCCATAAAAAAAATAGAATAGATTACCTTTTAGTTACAATGGATTGAAAAAATATTAACGATGAATACCTAATTTTAAAATATTGATCTAATTTAGTTAAAGTCTAATATAAAAAGTAGAATTATACTGTTTTTTTGTGATCTTTCATCAGTTGCCTTTTAGGAGTATGGCCGCCATGCTTGACCTTTGGATTATCAGGAAAAGTGCTTTTATTATTTTGCACTGACTTGATGTCCGCAGCATCCGAGTAAGCTAAAACCTTGTCGCCTTGTATCGTAACCCGGTCTAATTTTCGACGCTGAGGAAAATAGTCATGCACAGCGTAATGCTGGGTAGATCGGTTATCCCAAATAACCAGCGTATCAACCCTCCAACGATG
>Ga0114994_10001375_pt1 | contig 17413 bp, 18 predicted proteins | sample ArcticOcean_MG_C_9_FD_87043 | JGI IMG/M metagenome (GOLD analysis project Ga0114994, IMG submission 87043) | Marine microbial communities from western Arctic Ocean - ArcticOcean_MG_CB2_152 | ecosystem: Environmental > Aquatic > Marine > Oceanic | place: Arctic Ocean: Canada Basin | collected...
CAACGAAGGACTTGACGGGCATGCAAGATCAATAGATTATAGGCTTACGAAAAAATAATATATGTCAAAAGAAGAAATATTAGAATTTAAAGGAAAAGTTTCAGAAATTTTACCTAATGCAATGTTCAAAGTTGAACTTGAAAATGGTCACACTGTACTTGCTCATACTGCCGGTAGAATGAGAAAAAATAGAATTCGTGTCCTTACTGGAGACGAAGTACTGGTTCAAGTCACACCTTACGATCTTACAAAAGGTCGAATTACTTTTAGATATAAATAACAAATAGAGATTTATAGTTGCAATTTATACTTGGTAGTTCATCCCCTAGACGCAAAGAACTTTTAGAGAGTATAGGTATCATTCCAGATATGATTATCAGTCCTGATATTGATGAGAAAAATTTAAAAGATGAATTACCCACAGTTTGTGCAAAACGATTAGCTATGAGCAAAGCCTTAAAAATTCAGGACGAACAACCAAATTCTTTAATCCTAACTGCTGACACTATTGCATTTTGTGGTAGGCGTATTATTGATAAAACTGAAGACATAAATATTGCAAAAAAATATCTTGAACTTTTATCAGGCAGAAGACACAGAGTAGTATCATCTATCTTCATCACCAATGGAAATAAGAGTATTTGTAAATCAGTTCAAACAGTAATAAATTTTAAGAGTCTAACTAATCTAGAAATTGATAAATATTTAGAGAGCAATGAATGGGTCAATGTTGCTGGGGCGTATAAGATACAAGGTATTGCAGCATCATTCGTTAAATCTATCAATGGTTCGTACACTAATGTTGTTGGATTACCGTTATATGAGGTTAAAAATATGCTTTCATCTATGGGTTATTTAGATTAAAACATTATCTTCGATTATTTTATCAAGGCTCGATAGCTCAGTTGGTAGAGCAAAGGACTGAAAATCCTTGTGTCCCTGGTTCAAGTCCAGGTCGAGCCACCACTACAATACCAACAAATCAGTCAAATATTATAGGTTTAAAAGAACCTGTGCTTTACGATAAATTGCAGTAGGTACTAGTGAGTCCAATAAGTCCATTAGCTTAGTTTACAAAACCAAAACCATTGTATACAAGACAATCGACGGGTTTAGTTCGCGCTGACCCCGTCACTTCATATGGTCATAAGTATATTTCTAAGCTATATGCATAAGAATTGTTGAATAAACTTAATATTTTTATATTGTGAAATAGTGAAATATATATTTATTATATCCTTAATTCTTTCCTCAATTTCATTTGTAAGTGCTAAAGATTCTCTTTCCTCTATTGATGAATATATGAAGGATAAAGGCGCGAAATCTATAGAGCATAAATTATATTCTGTTAATAGATGCACAGCACTTTATATGGGTATTTCAAATACAATGGCCTTATATGCAGACGAAGAACTGCAAAAATCAGTAAAACAAACTTATGGACTTTCTGAAATGTTATTTAGATATTCTTTGGTTCCCTATATTGACTTTAAAAATGTTAACCAAGAAGAAGCTCACATTCAAACAAAAGAAATTGTTGCCAGTATGCTTGCGTTGTATTCAAGTGATATGAATAAACAACTAGAAAAAAATGTAGACCCTTTTTATGGGTACATATTATCAGATATAAACTTTTGTAATTTACTTGTAGAATCAGTTTCCTAATAAAGTTTTAATCTATAAAAAGAACTATATTTTTGAGAAGACAGTGTTTCTGAGGCTAAAAATTCTTGTGTCGGTGGATTAAGTCCACCTTGAGCCTTTACTTTATCTAGGAACTCGACCCCAAGTTACCGAAGACCAAATTCTTTCATGAATGTAATAAAGAGTTATTTTAGTTAAGATCTCAAAACTAGCTATTAAACCTGCAGTTTCAAAAGCACTAAAATCTGACTGCCAGATAACTAAATAACTGATTACAAAGGTATCAATAGTAGCTGTGAATCTCCATGTGAAGGCTTTTACTAATGATCTTGATTTATTACTCTGAGTAGACATATAATTTTTCAGTAAGGTTATTTTCAGTAGGCATTATACAAAATAAGTATAAAAATATCACCTCTTTAAAACTTTAATAATGTAACAAATTCAATAACATATATGGTGCTGTACTATTGTTACTATATAGTTTATTAGTGTTTTTTTATTTGCAGCTGTAGCTCAGTTGGTTAGAGCGCCTGGTTGTGGACCAGGAGGTCGTCTGTTCAAGTCAGACCAGCTGTACCACTTTTATTATATAGCCTTTGATTCTTGTGAGTAGGGTAAACTAATAGCCATCATAAATACTAAGATCATTATAAATCCACCGCCCATATATAAATAAATAAATTCATTAGTTATTTCGTAACTTTTAGAGATCAATAGTACTGCTACAGGAGCAATTGCAAAAGAAACAATAAATTTTATTCCATAAACAAGACCTTGATATTTTTCAGGAGAAAACTTGGCTAGCAGTACATTTTCTGCAGGTAAAATACTCGAATTAAAAGCGACTGTCATAAGCGCGAATATAATTAGTAAATAGTTTGAAGTGGAAGCTACAATAAATAACAATACTGCCTGACCAAAAATACCGGAAACATAAATAATTTTTTCTGAATACTTATCAGCAAGTATGCCTCCGATATAGTTCATTAAGCCACTAATAATATATATACTAGAAACAGCAATTCCAATTTTTGCAGTATCTAAATTTAAACTTTCACTTAACCTTATATCAATCACTTTTGGAATAGATGTTTGCAATATCTGAAATATGAAGCCCATACATGTAATGCTGATAAGCATAATTATGATGATTTTTAAGTAATCTCCTTTTGGTGGATTTTCTTTAAATTTTTCTGAAGTAATATTTTTAATAGGTATTGATTTAGAAATAATATGCCAAGTAAGAAGTACACCTAATAATATAGAAATGACACCAGGTATAATGAATGCCATTTGCCAATTTAGATATTTTATAATAATGCCAGAGCTAAGAGCGCCAATACCTATGCCGACTCCTCCAAATATATTATTAAAGCCTAAGGCTCTACCGGTTGCATGAGATGAATTAACAACCCAAGCAATTCCAGCTGGATGATAAATAGAACAAAATAGCCCAAGAACAGATAGGCTAATAAGTAGGTAAAATTTATCAGTACTTAAGCCACAACCTATAGATGCTATTCCCAAGCCTATAAACATAATTGCCATCATACCTGAACGGCTCCAACGATCACTCAGCCAACCAGAGGGTATTGCACCTAAACCGACTAATAACGATCCAAGAAACCAGAGATTAATTAGTTCGTCGTAACTAAATTGCCAATCGTCTTCAATTGCTAACACAATAACAAAGTAAAAGGCAGCAAACATATGCATGAACATGTGACCAGTTGCAGCATAAAATGTTGTTAATCTTGCAGTATTTTGATTCATTTATTTGATTCGATTAATTTCATAAATATAGCCTTTTATTGCGGAATAACGACAATCTTCGAAAGATTGAAAATTTGAAAAAATGATTAGATATTGACTTTTTCCCATAATTCGGGCATTTCACGGGAAATGATTACTTTGTTGCATCATCACTATCATATTTAAGTTTGTTAAAAACGTTTTAACAGACTGCGACCCCCTATATAAATTACTAAGTTAACTTTTTGAGTATCATATAATTGATACCGTATTATGAATGTAAATTATGAATAAAAATAATAAACCAAAAGCTCAGCTGCCTAAGGGATTTAAAGATAGCTCAGAAGAAAATATTGATATTAGAAATCAAGTGATTGCGGTTATCAGGAACGAGTGTGAAAAATTTGGTTTTAAAAACATAGAAACGCCAGCGCTGGAATATACTGAAGCCTTAGGGAAATTTTTACCTGACGTGGAAAGACCAAGTGGTGGAGTATTTTCATTTCAAGATGAAGATGATCAATGGATATCAATGCGCTACGATTTAACGGCACCATTAGCAAGATACGTGGCAGAAAATTATCAGTTTATTCCTAAGCCTTTTAAACGATATCAAGTTGGTTCAGTATGGAGAAATGAAAAACCAGGTCCAGGAAGATATAGAGAATTTATTCAATTTGATGCCGATGTTATTGGCATTAGTAATAATTATATCGATGCTGAATTATGTGTAATGGTCGCAAAAATATTTTTGGAACTTGGATTTACTGCAAGTGAATTCAAAGTAAAGTATTCGAGTAGAGTAATCTGGGAAGATCTTTTTAAAAAAATTAATCTTGATGAAATTCAAATACCAGCAGTCTTAAGAGCGGTAGATAAACTGGATCGTTTAGGGACAGATGGTGTCAAAGAGTTACTTTTAAAGGGCCGTAAAGATAAATCTGGTGATTTTATGCAGGGTGTTAATTTAAAAGACAATCAGGCTGAAGAAATTTTAGATTTTATTTCTAATAAAACTACTAAAGATGATCAACTTAATTCTTTTGAGGAATACTTACAGAATTACAAAGAACTTCCGTTTGAGTTTGATCCAACTGTAGTAAGGGGATTAGAATATTATACAGGGCTTGTTTTTGAAGTTGAACTCACCGCCCAGATATTAAATGATAAAGGTAAAGAGGTTATATTTGGTTCTGTAGCAGGAGGTGGGAGATATGATAAATTAATTGCAAGGTTTGGTAAGGAAGATGTTCCAGCAACTGGTATTTCCATAGGAGTTGATAGATTGGTATACGCTATAGAACAGTTTGATAAAATTAGTTCTAGTAAAAGACCATTAATAATTATAGCAAATCTACTATCTGATCAAATTTCTACTTATTTAAAGATAGCAGATCAATTGCGTAACGAGGGATACGCCTGCGAAATTTTTTATGGATCGAGTAATTTAAGTAAACAGCTAAAATATTGTGATAAAAGAAAAGCATCTGTTGTAGTTATTATTGGTGAAGATGAAATGGAAAATAACACTATTTCATTAAAGAATTTGACTGTTGGCAAGGAACTTTCAAAAAATATAGATAGTCGAGAAGAATGGAAAGAATTAAAAGCAGGCCAATTTACAATTAATAAAGATGAGCTTCTTGCTGAAATAAAAAAAATCTTTACTTAATATGTCTGGCAATCAATCAATACAAGAATTGAATAATAAGTTTAAAGAGTTTTTTCTTTTAGAGGGATTTAAATATATAGAACCACCCTTAGTTGTTAACTCTGATATCTATTTTGAAACTTCAGGAGAACAAATTAGAAAAGATATGTTTTTAGTTTCAAGTGCACATGGATTAGAAATGTGCTTAAGGCCAGACTTAACAATTCCAACATGCCAAACATATTTACAAAATAATTATAAATTTGATCAAGCAAAACTTTGCTATAGTGGGCCAATCTTCAGATCTGGAAATATAGATAAGTCAATAGAACTTAATCAATCTGGAATTGAAATACTAAGAGCTAATACGGATAAAGACGATAATTACCAAGAAGAAATAGAGATCATTAATCTAGCAATTAAAACATTAAATAATATTAATAAAGTTAATTTTGATATTAACCTTGGAAATATATCAATATTTATAGAATTTCTTAATTGTCTAGACTTACCGCAAAGGTGGAAAGATAGGTTGAGAAGACATTTTTTTAGAAGAGATTATTTTGAGTCACTATTAAAACGTATTGAACTTGGAATTGGGTTTAATGAAGCTAGAAAAGAAGATGTGCTAAAAACACATCTTGGAATTAAAGTTGATATATCAGATAGTGAATTGAAACAGCGTCTTGTAAATATTAATCCCATTGAATTTGGAGAGCGGTCAATTGAAGATATTATCAAACGTTTGAATATTAAAAGTGAAACAATTATCTCAAGTGAGAAAGGTATTGAAATAGTTAGGATGATAAGATCATTTCTTAGTATTGATTGTGAGTTAGGCCAGTTAGCAAATACTATGAGTAACTTTACTAATCAAGAAGATGCAAAACAATTTGATACTGTTGTACAATTAGCCTCAAATTTTAGTCAAAAAATTAAGTTAGGAATTGGAAGTAGAGATATTAATTTTAAAACTGATTTTGGCCATTCTATTGAGTATTACGATGGAATTATGTTTGAAATTGAGGATAAAGATAATCAGAACAATAAAGTCGTAGTTGGTGGAAGATATGATGCTCTTCTTATTAATTTGGGCTTAGATAGCAATGCCTCTGCAATTGGCTTTGCTATAAATAATAATAATATTTAAGATATGAATAATAAATCAATATTAAAAATAGCTTTTCCAAGCAAGGGTAGACTTAGGAAAGATTTAGAAAAATTACTTAGTTCTAAAAAAATTAATTTTATAGAAGAAAGTAATGACAGAAACTATATCGCTAAATTATCAAGCCACAATGATATATTGATATATTTTATGGGTGCAAAAGAAATAGTTACTCAATTAAGTGAGGGAAATATTCACTTAGGAATTACTGGCGATGATCTTGTACAAGAGTATATTTTTGATTATGAAACAAAAGTTTCTAGTGAGCTAATATTAAATTTTGGTAAAGCGGATTTAGTGGTCGCGGTCCCTAAAATATGGCTTGATGTTACTACAATGGCTGACTTAGATGAAATTAGTCATATTAAAAGGATGAATACATCAAAGCGCCTTAAGGTTGCAACCAAATATACAAATTTAACTAATCGCTTTTTTTCTAAATGTGGAGTTACCGACTATCGAACTGTGGGAAGCTCAGGTTCAACAGAAAGTGCTCCATTTAATGGAATGTCAGATATTATAGTAGATATCACATCCTCAGGTGAAACATTAAAAGCAAATAATTTAAGAATATTAGACGATGGATTGATACTTAGTTCATCTGCTAGTATTTTTAATTCTAAAACAGCTAATTGGAACTCTGATTTAGAAAAAATCAGTGAACAATTTTTAAGCGCAATTTCATAAGTATATTATGAAGAAGTTGACTCAGCCCAAGCCGTTATCTCAAAAAGATATTGATAGAATTATAGAGATGGGTTGGGAAGATAGAACAACTTTTGACGATATTAAATTTCAATTTGATTTATTGGAAAAAGAAGTGATTGCTATTATGAAGGCTAACCTTAAAAGGACCTCTTTTTTAAATTGGAGAAAAAGAGTTAGAGGTAGAAAAACTAAGATTCAAAACTTGTCAGAGAGATTTAAGTCAAAAAATCAGAAAAGTTAATAGGCTTAAAATTTAGATATAAAAAAACCCGGCTAAACCGGGTTTTTTTATTAAGCAATTAAGCTTGGATTACATCATGCCGCCCATGCCGCCCATGCCGCCCATGCCGCCCATATCAGGCATTGCAGGTGCAGAAGACTTATCATCTGGAGCATCAGCAATTAATGCTTCTGTTGTAATAAGCACGCCAGCTACAGACCCAGCATTTTGTAAGCTTGTTCTTACAACTTTGGTCGGATCAATAATTCCAGCTTTAAACATATCAACGAACTTATCATTTTGTGCATCGTATCCAATTGTAGCAGACTTCTCTTCTTTAAGTTTGCCAACAATAACTGGACCATCAACACCGGCATTATTAGATATTGTTCTAATTGGAGCTTCTAATGCTCTTCTTACAATATCAACACCAGCTTTTTGATCTGAGTTTGAAGTTTTAACTTTATCAAGTGCGCTTGCAGCTTTTAACAATGCAAGACCACCACCTGGTACGATTCCTTCTTCAACTGCAGCTCTCGTTGCATTCAATGCATCATCTACACGATCTTTTCTCTCTTTAACTTCGACTTCTGTAGCACCACCAACTTTGATTACTGCTACACCACCTGCAAGTTTTGCAAGTCTCTCTTGAAGTTTTTCTCTATCATAGTCAGAGGAAGTTTCTTCAATTTGTTTTCTAATTTGAGAACAACGAGCTTGAATATCAGCTTTTGTTCCTGCACCATTAACAACAGTAGTATTTTCTTTATCAATACTAACTCTTTTAGCGGTACCCAAATCATTAATTGTAACGTTCTCTAGTTTAATACCAAGATCTTCAGAGATGACTTGGCCACCAGTTAAGATAGACAGATCTTCTAGCATAGCTTTTCTTCTATCGCCAAAACCAGGAGCTTTTACAGCAGCTATTTTTAAGCCGCCACGAAGTTTATTAACTACAAGAGTTGCAAGAGCTTCACCCTCAACGTCTTCAGAAATAATAACCAAAGGTCTTCCAGCTTGAACTACTGCTTCTAGTAAAGGAAGCATTGGCTGTAAGTTAGTTAGTTTTTTCTCATGAAGAAGAATGAATGGATTTTCAAGTTCCGCAGTCATTTTTTCCGGATTTGTAACAAAATATGGAGATAGGTAGCCCCTATCAAACTGCATACCCTCTACAACATCGAGTTCAGTTTCTAATCCTTTTGCTTCTTCAACAGTGATAACACCTTCGTTACCAACTTTGTCCATTGCTTTAGCAATCATAGCACCAACATCGGAGTCACCATTAGCTGAAATAGATCCAACTTGAGCAACTTCAGCGCTAGTTTTAACTTTTTTTGAACTTGCTTTAATCGCAGCATTAGCAGCTTCAATTGCCGAGTCAACTCCACGTCTTAAATCCATAGGGTTCATACCTGCGGCAACAAATTTTAAACCTTCTGTAACAATAGCTCTTGTAAGGACCGTAGCTGTTGTAGTGCCGTCACCAGCAACATCATTTGTTTTGCTAGCAGCCTCACGTACCATTTGTGCGCCCATATTTTCAAATTTATCTCTAAGCTCTATTTCTTTTGCAACAGAGACACCATCTTTAGTACTTTTTGGAGCACCAAATGATTTGTCCATTACTACGTTTCTTCCTTTTGGTCCAAGTGTAACCGCTACTGCATCTGCAAGTATGTTTACACCTTTCAGCATTCTATTTCTTGCTTCAGTACTAAAATGTATTTCTTTACCAGCCATTGTTTATTCTCCTTATATTTTTTTAAATAATTATTTTTTCTTTTTTTTACTTTTTGGTTTTGAATCTGCAATAATTCCCATTATGTCGGACTCTTTCATGATACAAAGCTCTTCACCATCAACTTTAATTTCTGTGCCAGACCATTTACCAAATAAAACCTTATCTCCAACTTTAACGTCTAATGGAGTAACTTTTCCATCTTCAGATTTTGCACCAGAACCGATTGCAACTATTAAACCTTCTTGAGGTTTTTCTTGAGCTGTATCAGGAATGATAATACCTCCAGCAGTCTTTTCTTCACTCGCTAACCTTTTTACTAACACTCTGTCGTGTAGAGGACTAAAATTCATTATATATTCTCCTAAATAAAATTATTTCTTACCGGTGATTACACTCAGTATATGTAGGCATATAGTGATCCACACTAACCATGTCAAGGGCTCAGATTTTGAGATTTAAGTATATGATATATATATGAATTTTATATAGTTGATTAGGCAGTTTCGCCTTCACCACCATCAATTACAATATTTTGCCCAGTTGTGAAAGAGCCGGCTTGTGAAGCTAGAAAAACAACAGCTCCAGCAATCTCGTCAGGCATGCCAATTCTTTTAAGTGCAGACTTATTAGTTTGAGATTTGAGAATTGCTTCATCTTCCCACAGAGCTCTTGCAAAATCAGTCTTAATCAACCCTGGAGATATACAGTTAGCACGAACGCCATTTGAACCATGTTCAACAGAAATATTTCTAGCTAACTGAGAATCTGCAGCCTTCGAAATAGCATAAGCTCCCAATAAAGAACTACCATGTAGGCCAGCAATTGATGAAATTATTATAACAGAGCCATTCTTATTTTTTACCATATTAGGGATTATCATATTAGATAACCAAAAGTTACTTTGAACATTTGAACGCATAATTTTTTCAAATGCAGAGTCAGGAATATTTAAAGAAGGACCAAAATATGGATTAATTGCGGCGTTACATACTAATATATCAATGTCTCCACACCAAGCCACTGAATCTTGGTGAAGCTTTTGTAGCTGTTCTTTATCTGATATATTACAAGCCAATGCTATTGCAGTGTCGGAACCATAAGTATTATTTATTTCGCTTGCCACTTCTTGGCAGGCATCAATTTTTCTACTTGATATAACAACTTTTGCTCCATGTTCAGCAAGCCTGATAGCAGTTGCTTTACCAATCCCTCTTGAAGAACCTGTTATTATTGCTTTTTTTCCAGATAAATTGAACAATGTAGACATAATAAGTATAACAAATTTATAAAAAATTATTATAGTTGAATAACGATAAACTATACAAGAAAATTTTTAATGAAAATCCATAATATTACTGATAGCTACAAATTAAGTAATTCTTACTCTGTAATACTTTGTGACTTATGGGGCGTTGTACATAATGGAAAAGAAATTTTTGAAAAAAGTAAAGTGTTTTTGGAAAGGGTAAAAGAGGATGGGAAAAAAATTGTTTTAATTTCTAATGCACCTAGACCAAACTCAATGGTTGAGGATCAATTGATCAATAAGCTTGGACTTAATAAAAACCTTTATGATTTTATTGTCACTTCAGGAGATATAACGGTTAATTTTTTAAATCATAAAAGCTTTGGAAAAACCTATTATCATTTAGGGCCAATGAAAGATAAAGATTTGCTTTCAAATATAGAAATAAATCAAGCAGAAGAATTATTTCAAGCAGATTTTGTTTTATGTACTGGCATAGACGATGATGAGCTTGAAACGGTAAATGATTATAAGCACATTCTGAATGATATGAAAAAATTAAAGCTTCCTATGGTTTGTGCCAACCCAGATAAGATTGTTTATCGAGGTGAAAAAAAAATTGATTGTGCGGGTGCGTTAGCTTTCAATTATGAAAAAATGGGTGGAATAGTAAAGTATTTTGGTAAGCCATATAATGAAATTTATGAATATATTTTGAATCGATTAAATATTAATAATGAAAATATTTTAAAGAAAGACTTACTTGCAATTGGAGATAGTTTTTCAACTGATATTCTTGGGGCAAACAACTTTAATATAGATGTTTTATTTATTAGGTCAGGAATACATAAAAATGAGATTGTATTAAATAATGAAATAGAAAAAATTGCCAAAAATTACTTACCAAATTTACCTATAAAACTATTAACTTCTGAATACCTATGAGTAAAATTAAAGTATTTACAGATTATAGTAAGATTTCAAAAAATTTCTATAATTCATCTTTAGTAATAGGAAATTTTGATGGTGTTCATCGAGGTCATAAAAAAGTTATCAAGGCTGCAAAAGTTATTTCAAAAAGAAATAAATCACAGCTTGGAGTAATGATGTTTGATCCTCATCCAAGAGAGTATTTTACAAAAGAAAAACAATTTTTACTATCTTCACTTGAAACAAAGTCAGAAATTTTAGAGAGCCTTGGAGTTAATTTTATAATCATTCTTAAATTCAATAAAATACTTGCATCGATGTCTGCTCTAACTTTTTGCAATAAAATTTTACTTAATGGATGTAGAATGCAACATGTGTTCATAGGAAAAAACTTTCGATTTGGTCAAAATAGAACTGGAAATTTAAGATACTTAGAAAAATTTGGATTAGAAAATAGCTTTAAAGTAAGTGGCTCAGAACTACACAAAATTAATAAAAGTAAAAAAATATTCTCTTCTTCAAATGTTAGAAAATTTATAAAAAAAGGAAAAATAAAAGAGGCTAATAATTTTTTAGGACATCATTGGTCAGTATCTGGTACAGTCATAACTGGAGATAAACGTGGCAGACAAATTGGATTTCCAACTGCCAATATATCAACTGAAAAATATATCTATCCTAAGTTTGGTGTATATGCTGTTAAAGTGACATTCATTTCAGGTAAGCATAAAGGTGAGATAAAAAACGGGATTGCCAACTTTGGACTAAGACCAACATTTGGTAAAAAAACTGCAGTTTTAGAAGTGCATTTATTTAGTTTTAAATTGAATATTTATAAAACTGCATTAAAAGTAAGCTTTGTTGACTACGTAAGACCTGAAAAGAAATTTTTAGGAATTGAGTCTCTTAAAAATCAAATTGACAAAGATATTATCAAAACTAAAAAAATCTTAAAAAAAAGTTAGATTATGACAACTAAAGAAGATAGTGCCGATTTTAGCGAAAGTCTGTTTTTGCCAAAAACAGATTTTGCTATGCGCGCTGGACTGCCTGAGCAGGAACCAAAAATATTAGAACAATGGTCAGAAAAAGAAATTTATAAGAATTTACGTATTAAATCAAAAGGCAAAGAAAAGTTTGTTCTGCATGATGGGCCGCCATATGCCAATGGTCATTTACATATTGGTCATGCTCTTAATAAAATATTGAAAGATTTTGTAGTCAGATCTCAGCAAATGTTAGGAAAAGATTCTTCATATGTGCCTGGTTGGGATTGTCATGGTTTACCAATTGAATGGAAAATTGAAGAAGAATATAGAAAAAAAGGACTAAATAAGGATGAGGTAGACATTGTTCAATTTAGAAAAGAGTGTAGAGATTTTGCTGATAAGTGGATTAATATTCAAAGAGAAGAATTCATTCGACTAGGTATTACTGGAGAATGGTCGACACCATACACAACTATGGCCCATAAGTCTGAGGCAATAATAGTTAAAGAATTTTTTAAATTTCTTGTAAACAAAGGTTTATATAGAGGGTCAAAACCTGTGATGTGGTCAACAGTTGAAAAAACTGCATTAGCTGAAGCAGAGTTGGAGTACCGTGAACATAAATCAATTACAATTTTTACAAAATTTCCTATTAAAAAATCAAGTGATGATGATTTGCTGAATGCTTCAGTAGTTATTTGGACTACTACACCTTGGACAATACCAGGGAATAGAGCATTAGCTTACAATAAAGATTTTTCTTACAGTCTCTATAAGGTTGTACAGGTAATAGAAGGATCATATAGCTTAGAAGGTGATCAAGTAATTTTAGTAGATGAACTCTCTGAGCAATTCAAAGAAAAATGTAAAATTGAAAAGCTAGAAAAAATAAAATCTTTACCAGACATGTCTGGTATTGTTTGTAGCCATCCTTTCCATAATTCTGGATATGAGTTTGATGTTAACTTATACCACGCTGACTTTGTAACTCTCGAACAAGGAACAGGATTTGTTCATATTGCTCCAGGCCATGGACCAGATGATTATGAACTTGGTAAAGCTAATGGAGTTGAAGTACCTGAAACAGTAGATAAAGATGGAATATATTTTGATCATGTTCCTTTATTTAGTGGTAAAAAAATATTTAATGATGATGGGTCAGATGCTGAAGCTAATGTTGCAGTCATTATAGAGCTAAGAAATCATAATGCGCTAAGTGGTAAAGGTTCTGTTAGACATAGTTATCCTCACTCTTGGCGCTCTAAAGCTCCAGTAATATTTAGAAATACCCCACAATGGTTTATTAGTATGGAAACTAATGATCTAAGAAAAAAAGCATTAGATGCAATTCAAAAAGTTAATTGGTATCCAATACAAGGAAAAAATCGTATTTTGTCGATGATTAAAAATAGACCTGACTGGGTAGTGTCACGACAAAGAGCTTGGGGTGTTCCGTTATCAATTTTTTATCACAAAGTTACAGGTGAACCATTAATTGATACTGAGCTTAATGAAAAAATTGTTAAAATGTACGAAGAATATGGATGTGATGTTTGGTTTGAAAAAACAAAAGCTGAATTACTAGGAGATAAATACAATCCAGATGAATATGAAAAAGTAGATGATATTTTAGATGTTTGGTTTGATTCAGGCTGCACTCACGCTTTTGTTTTAGATGAAAAAGAAGATCAAATTTGGCCCGCTTCTATTTATCTTGAAGGTACTGACCAGCATAGGGGATGGTTCCACTCTTCTCTTTTAGAGTCATGTGGTACTAGAGGAGTTGCACCATATGAGGCAGTTTTAACCCATGGATTTGTATTGCATGAAGATGGGAATAAAATGAGCAAGTCATCATCAAATATTGTTCCCCCTGCTGAAATTATTGAAAAATCTGGAGCTGATATCCTTCGACTTTGGGTTGCAAGTAGTGATTATTCAGATGATCTAAAAATTGGCCCAGAGATTATTAAAAGTAATGCTGATAGCTATAGGAGACTAAGGAATAGCTTAAGATTTATCTTAGGTAATCTTGACAACTTTGAAGAAAAAGAAAAAGTTGAGTTTTCTGATTTGCCAGAGTTAGACAAATATATTCTTGAACGACTAACAGAGTTAGAAGAAGAAGTTCTCAAAAATTATCAAATTTTTGAATATCAAAAAGTATTTTCATCAATATTTAATTTCTGCACAAATGAACTATCTTCATTTTATTTTGATATAAGAAAAGATAGCTTGTATTGTGATCATAAATCTAGCCTTACTCGGCGCGCCACAAGAACTGTTCTTGATATTCTTTTTAATCATTTATTAACTTTATTAGCACCCATTCTCTGCTTTACTACAGAAGAAGCATGGCAAAGCCGCTTGGGCAAAGATACTTCTATTCATAACCAAGACTTTCCAAAGGTAAATAATAATTGGAAAAACAAAGAAATTTCCACTAAGTGGGAAAACTTGAAATTAATTCGAAGAGCTGTAAATGGTGCAATTGAAATTGAGAGAAAAAATAAATTGATTGGTTCAAGTCTTGAGGCTGCAGTAGAAATTTATTTTCAAGACTCAGATATTATTTCAAATATTGATGTAAGTGACTTAGAGAGCATTTGCATAGTTTCAAAACTAACAATATCTAAAGTTAGTATACCAGATGAATGCTTTCAGCTAAACGAATTGCAAGGTGTTGGCGTTAAAGTATCTAAAGTAGCCGGAGAAAAATGTGGTCGTTGCTGGAAATATTTTGATAAACTAAACCAAAATATTTGCCAAAGATGTGAATCCGTAATTCAATAATCAATGAATATTCATCGTAAATATTTTTATTTATTTATTTTATTTTTTGCTGCGACAGATCAATTGAGTAAATATTATTTAATTAGACACTTTGATATAAATCCAGAATTACTGATTAGTGACTTTCTTTACAAAGTTAATGAATATTTCAATATAGTAATAGTCTGGAATAGGGGTTTTGCCTTTGGCTCATTTCAAAGCAACATGCTTAGCTTCAATATATTATATGTTTGCATAATATCATCTGTAATTTGTATATTGCTAATCTATGCCAACAAATTAAACCAAAAGTATTATTTTTTCGCATTTAGCCTTGTAATTGGTGGGGCGTTAGGAAATTTGATAGATAGAATTGCATATGGTGCAGTCATAGATTTTATTGATCTAAACTTCCAGAATTTACATTGGTATGTATTTAATATTGCTGATATATATATTTCATTAGGCTGTATTCTTTTAATATTTGCTGAAATTAGAAATAAACTGACAGACAATGATTAAGATAAAAAAACTTTCAATAATTCTAATCTTATACCTCCTTGCTTCTTGTGGTGGTAATAATATTATTAGTGATATTAAGTCTTTAGAGCAAAAAGCTTTGGAAATTCCTCCAAATTTTGAGTTAAAGCCACCTTCAGACAGTGAGAGTGTATTAATTCAAGAAAATATTGAAGGCGAAGATACCGCTGTAGAAGAAATCCTAAATTTAGATTCTAATAATGCGGAAAGTATCAGTGATGATACTGATAGCGAATTACTAGATATTCTTACTACTGACTCAAATAGTACATCAGAATAAATTATAAAATAAATTTTATGATTAAATATTTATATGTTTAAATTTTTTATAAATAAGTACTGGGCTCTATGGGCTTACTTAGGATCCATAATAATTCTTACCTCTATCTGGCTACAAGTTCAAATTGATGTAAAAATTAATTACTGGTTTGGTGAGTTTTATGACTTAATACAAAAAGCCCTAGGCACTCCAAACGCTGTAACATTAGATGAGTATTTTAGTTCCCTTTTTATATTCGTTCAATTTGCAGCAATGTGGATAGTATTATCACTTTTTTCAGCTTTCTTTACTTCACATTTCTTATTTAGATGGAGAGCAAGTATGGTTGAATATTACCACAGTGTATTTGACAAAGCTCGACAAATAGAAGGAGCTTCACAACGTGTACAAGAAGATACAATTAAATTTAGTCGAATTATGGAAACTTTAGGGACAAGTTTTTTTGAAGCAATTTTAGTACTCTTCGAATTTTTTCCAATATTAATGACTATATCAATTGGCCTTCCCATTCTGTGGTTTGGTGATTGGCAATATGGGCTAGTTACAGGTGCCTTTATATGGTCTGTAGGTGGAACATTTTTTATGATTCTACTAGCTTGGATTTTAAGACTAGTAGGTATTGAGTATGATTTACAAAAAAAAGAAGCCGCATACAGAAAAATTCTTGTAATAGCTGAAGATGATGGCAGCATTAGGCCAAAAACTTTAAATGAATTATTTGATGGAGTGAGATTGATACATTTTAAGAGCTATTTAAATTATTTTTATTTTAATATTGGTCGCCTAGCATATCTTCAAGCCAATGTGTTATCTGCATATATTCTAATTGCACCTGCAATTGTTGCTGGGGTTATGACTCTTGGAGTAATGCAACAGCTAGTAAGAGCGTTCGGTAGAGTTGAAGCTTCAATGCAATATTTATTTAACTCGTGGCCTACATTGATCGAATTAGCTAGTGTTTACAAAAGATTAAGAGAGTTTGAAAAAAATATAGATAATTTAGATCAAGAAGTAAGAGCTTAACATTGACTAGCGCAGTACAAATAATTAAAGCAAACTTAAATGAAAAAAAATATCCTTTTTTAAATATTGATTACTTAAAGAGTCAGTATAAAAAAGAAAAAGACAATCTGGATTTCGTATTTGATAATTATATTATTATTGGAATTGGTGGTTCTTCACAAGGATCTAAGGCAGTTGCAAATGCGCTGAGTAAAAAAAATATATTCTATTTTGACCATCTTAATTCAAAGGAAATCAAAAGAACTCTTATGCTTATTGAACCAATGAATACAGGATTTATATTTATATCAAAATCAGGTACTACCTCTGAAGTTTTAACTTTATTCGATTATCTGGTGGTAGAATTAAAAGACAAGATAGATATTCCTAAAAATTTCTTAGTAATTACAGAAAAAAATACAGCACCCCTTTACACTCTTGCCGAACATTTGGGAATTAAGATAATCGAACACGATCCTAATATAGGAGGAAGATTTTCTATTTTTTCTAACACTGGGCTAATTCCTATCTCCTTATTTCATGATAATATTGAAAATTTTTTTCAAGGACTTAATCAGTCCGTAGATAGTTTTATAAATGACAAATATACATCAGGAGATTTTTCACCTGAAGAATCAGCTATGAAAAAGTTTGATTTTATAAAAAATGGTAAAAAAATTAATATCATGCTTTTTTATGGAGATGAACTTTATGAACTAGGTAATTGGCTGAAACAATTATTTGCTGAAAGTTTGGGAAAA
>Ga0114994_10001379_pt1 | contig 17392 bp, 9 predicted proteins | sample ArcticOcean_MG_C_9_FD_87043 | JGI IMG/M metagenome (GOLD analysis project Ga0114994, IMG submission 87043) | Marine microbial communities from western Arctic Ocean - ArcticOcean_MG_CB2_152 | ecosystem: Environmental > Aquatic > Marine > Oceanic | place: Arctic Ocean: Canada Basin | collected...
GCCAGGGCGGTCGAGGCGGAGACGGCGCGCGCGACCAGCTGCGGGGCGTTCGCGCGGTTCCCCGCGGACGCGCGCCAGGAGCTCGGGGCCGAGCCGGCGGCCTCCGTAAGCGCCCAGGACGAGCGCGCGACGTACGGCGTGGCGCGGTTATTAGCTGCCAGCATCACAAGCGAGGCCGCCGCGCACGAGCACCACGCGCAGCGTTTAAGAAGCGAGTGCCTGGGGCCGCTGGTTGAATTAGAAAGGCGCCTGCGGGCAGTCCACCGCGATTTGAGATTGAAGGGCGGCACGGCGCTGTCCAGAGCCCGCGACGCGGCGCGGGGCGTGGAACGTCTGTATGACGCCGTCGTCGCGAGCGGCCAAACGGGTGACGTCTGGCTCGCCACGGTGCAGTACACGGCCGGGTCGGCTTTGTTGGCGCGGACCTGGGCCAACGCGCGAGCTCAGGTCGATGCCTTGTTCGCGACCTGCGCCGCCACGGAGACGGAGCGCCGGTCGCTGGAGCGGCGGTGCCTCAGGGCCTTTCTGGAGGCGCGGCGCGAGTGCCACGCGGCGGCGCCCCGGGCGTTGGCGGCCCCGGACCTCGCAGCTGCCGAGGCCGCCCAAGACTCGAGAGACGTCACGGCCGAAGTGGAAACTTCGATCGCGGCGGAGGCGGCGCGCGTCGCCGAGCAGAATCGGAGGCGGCGGCCTGCACCAGCGACGGCGCCGATGCCGGACCCGGTCGAACCGGTCGAGCCCTTGTCCTCGCCGTTGGTCAAGTGCGTCATTATTGGCGAGCGCAAGACGAACATGCGGCGCTGGCGGCCGGCGCTGGTCGTCGCGACGGCGGACCGGCGCGTCCACGTGTACGAGGGCTTCGTCGTGGCGCCGGATCTGGCGCCGTCCGCCGCTTTGGCGGCGCTCCTGCCCGCCTCGGACGACTGTTTAAGAGGGGCCGCGCCGCCGCCGAGGATGCCCTCGAACGCCTCGGAGGCGCAAACGGCCGTCCAGGCCTTCTTCGCCGGAGCACCGGCGCCGCTCGCGCCCTCGACTACACTGGACCTCCGCGCCACGCGCGCGGTGGCCGTCGACGCGACGACGCTCGAGCTGTTGGAGGCCGCGCCCGCGACCGGGGCCGCGGCGATCTTCTCGTCGACGGTCGAGCGGAAGGTGCAGCTGCGGTTTGCCACCGCCGACGCGGCGCAGGAGTTGCTGAATTGCTTGCGGGCGCGGTGAGGCGTCGGCTAAATTGAGTTTATGTGCTAGTTTGCTTTGAAGTATTTTTGTTACGGTGCTAGGACTTGCTTAGCCGCACGGGTTTTACAGCCTGAGGCTGGGGCGGGTTTTGAATCACCTCCCACTTAGTACAAATAGCCTTGCACCTGCTGCGCGCATCTGGCGCCTCAGACTTTACGTGCATACTGCTGTCTCGCTCAGGGTGCACACTCCCAAACCAATCTGTAGCTCTGCTCGCGCGTGCAACCAAAACATGGCCTACGGCTCCACGACCCTCGCGGGCGAGACGCGGTTGCCGCCCCGCGGCAAGCGGCCGTCCATCACGACGCACTCGCCCGGGGCGACGACGATGGTCTACGACGCGGAGTGCGGGGGCTGCTCGGGCCCCCCGGCGTCGCCGGCCGACGCCGCCGAGGCGCGCGTCATGATGCGCAGTCTGGAGGCCAACGTCGTACTCACGGTGGCGAAGGTCGCGGTGGCCTTCCAGAGCGGGTCCTTGGCGGTCCTCGCGTCGCTCATCGACAGCGCCCTGGACTTGGTGTCCCAGATCGTGCTCTTCTTCTTCGCGGCCTCGGCCAAGCGCCAGAAGAACGTGGAGTACCCCGCGGGCCGCGCGCGTCTGGAGCCCGTGGGGGTCGTGGTCTGCGCCATGCTCATGGGTGTGGGGGCCGTCTTCGTCATCATCACGTCCTGCGAACAGCTGGCGGATGGCAACGTGCACGTGGCGCTCGACGCGACGAACGGCCTGATCATGGTCCTGGCGATCGTGTGGAAGGCGTTGTTGTACCTGTGGATATCGAAGCGGCACGGCGCGCTAAGTCGAGCGAACCCGGGCGTCGCCGCGGTTGCCTTAGATCACTTCAACGATGTGCTCTCAAACCTCGTGGCGGTTATTGCCGCAGTGCTCGCCGCGTGGTACGGGCTGGAAAGAGCGGACCCCATCGGTGCCATCGCCATCTCCCTGTACATCGCCTACTCGTGGCTCGAGACGTCCATCGAGCAGGTGCAGCATCTCGTGGGCAAGACCGCAGACCCCGAATTCCTGGAGGAGCTAAGGACCGCCGCGGGCACGTACTCAGACCAGATGCAGTGCGACATTGTCAGGGCCTACCACTTCGGGCCGCGGTACTTGGTAGAGCTGGAGATGGTCATGGACTCGGCCACGCCCCTGAAGGAGACGCACGACCTCGCCCTCAACCTGCAGCAGACCATCGAGGCCTTCGACGACGTCGAGCGGTGCTTCGTGCACGTGGACTACGATTTCCGGGACTGCGACGAGCACGACCCCACGTCGTGGTCGCCCAAAATAAGTGGGGACCGGAAGGTGCTCGGTTTGCTGCTGGACGGCAACGAGTGAGGCGCACCCTGGCGGCGTGGCGCCTCTGGAAGATAACGAGTGAGGCGCACCCTCACACTGTAATTTAATTCAAGTTAGCTATAGTCGTACGCCAGGGCGACCCCGCAGCAGACGAGCCCGCCGATGGTCAGCCCCGCGCCTTGCGCCAGGCCCACGGCGCGCGCCGCCGCGACGGCGTCGTCGAGCCGCCTGACGAGCAACATCGCATCCTGGATCAGCACACCGCCCACGGTGGCGTAGAGGCAGAAGCCTAGTGCGATGTAGGCGTCGAAGCCTTCCGGCGACGCGCTCGCGAAGAAGGCCCCCGGCAGCAGCAACGTGCGAAGCGCGCAGCCGCCTATGAGCGCGTTTTCCGACGGGATCGCAACGCAGTAGACGACGCCGCGCGACAGGACGTTGCCGGAGTTGAAGGACACGTACAGGGCCGAGGACAAGGACGCGCCCCAGAGCGTGTAGTCGCTGTAGCGCGCCATGGCGGCCGTGGCCATGACTGAACATGCCATGGCGAAGAACTCAACGCCGCATAAGTTTGCGAGCGCTGGCCGCAGGCCCTGTTCTCGTCGGGATGGCGCCGAGGCCGTTTCCAGCGATACGACGACCTCGCCGTCGGAGAGTAATAAAAACGCGCAGAGGAGACCCAATGCGGGCGCCATCGCCCCGTACAAGAACGCGGACGACCCCGCGCCCAGGTATACCACGAAAAACGACGCCAGGAAGGCGACCTGCATGCCCAGGCCCTGGGCGACGGACATATGGCCGCCCACGCGGGCCGCGATGGCGTTCAGCGTGCCGTTGGCCGTCCACGCGCCGAAGCCGTTCACGAAGGCGCAGCCGTACAACGTGGCATAGCTCGGCCAGCTCCCTCCACTCAGGCCCAGGAGGACGCAGGCTCCGATTTGTACGATGCAGCTCGTCGACAAGCGGAACGCCGCCGCCGTCCGCCGGCCGTACTGCGCGTCCCAGGTCTCATCCGCAATGTACTGGATGTAGGTCATCGGGAGGGCGCTGATGAACACGAAGCCGACGACGTAAATGTAAGCGGTTTCCGAGTAGGCATTGGTAATGGTAGCGACGCTCCCGAGCAGCGCGGCCGCCGGCGCGATGGTCGTCACGGACACCACGAAGAACAGGACCTCTGTTGTCAACGCGGGCGCCGCTTCACTTGGCAGGAGCGCCGCCTCCTCGTCTTCTTTGGTGCGGAAGGAGAGCATCGCGCCGGGGCAGCCGCTCGCGACACGGTGGCGGCGTCTCGCTCAGTCGTGGTGTCGCGTACCAGTGGCGGTGCCCGCGGCGGTGGCGTCAGGATGCTCCACCCCAGACGAAAGGCGAGATTCCAGCAAACCCGCACGGTAATCAGTGACACGGACCCGTGGGCGCTGGACGGGTCGTGCCTTGGGCGTGGAGGATTGTGCCGATCGCGGACGGAACCGACTTGCGAACTCGTGACGGGTTTTCAAGCTCGAACCTCGCAATTAGTGATCGCATCGCCGCACCGCGCCAAGCGCCGTGAATTTGAGAGCAGCGCCGGACGGCCGCAGCCTTCGTCGCCTGCGCGCCGCCGCCGCCGAGCCGCCGCGTACATCCGCCGGCGCCTCGCCGCATCAGCTTCGCCGCGCCGCGCACGCCATGGCCCCGCGCCGGGACAGCCACGTCACGGAGTGGGTGGCCCGCCCGGCCCTGGGCTCGCGGGACGGGGAGCTGGGTTTGCTAGGCGTCGCCAGGGTCGCGCTCCGGATCGTGCTGGTCCTCGGGGCGACGGCGTCCGCGCTCGTGGCGGCCCTGGTCATTCGCTGTTTCGTGTTCCCGGTCGACAAAGTGGTGGGCCGGGCCTGGCTCGACCGGTACGTGGTGGCATATTGGGCGGACGCCGTGATCGGCGGGCCCATCCTGCCGCGGGGGCCCGCTTTGAAGCTCTCGGGGGAGCTCCCCGCCCCGGACCGCCGCGCGGGGATATTGATAGCGAACCACCAGCTGGACACGGACTGGTTTTACCTGTGGGACGTGTGTCGCGTCGTCGGCGCCCACGGAGCTTTAAAGATTGTGTTGTTGGATGACATGCGCACGGTGCCTTTGGTAGGCTGGATCGCGCGGCTCGTGGGCTTTATCTTTGTGTCGCGAAGGAAGAGGAACGCGCGGCCCCAGGACGACGTGGCCGAAATTCAGAGGGGCGTGGCGGAGGTCGCCGGGGGCGAGGCGCCGTCCCTGATCCTGCTGTTCCCCGAGGGGACCACGGTGAACGAGGACGCGAAGCGTAAGTCGGACGTCTATGCGTCCTCCCAGGAGCGGCCCGCGCACGAACTGCTGCTGGCGCCGCGGGCCAAGGGGTTCGTGGCGGCGTGCCGGGGCTACGTGTCCAAGAGCGTCGCGCTCGAGGACATTATCGTCTACGACGCCACCATGTGCTACAGCGGGTACCGGGGCGAGGTGCCGGCCTGGGATTTGGGCTTCGAACGGAACGACGACACGGAGCTCCCGAACGCGGTCAAGCTCTTCAAGGGCGCGCACGGCGACCACGTGCGCGTCCACGTGAGTGCCTACCGCGCCTCCGAGGTTTTTGACGGCGACCTCCGCACGAACGGCGAGCAGAAGGCCACGCAATGGTTGGACCGGCGGTGGGTCGAGAAGGACAAGCGCATGAAGGCTTTTGCTCAAACCGGCGACTTCGAATCGATGGATGTGGGGGAGACGGTCCTACTGAAGCAGCCGGCCATGCTCCTGCCGTTCGCGGTGCTGACGGCGGGCTGGCTCGGGTCGCTCGCGTGCGCGGCGTTCGTGGCTTTCTTGGCGTTTTTATGTTTACTACCCATCCTGCTCTTTACCGCCTTCTCCGCCTTCGCCTGCGCGCTCATCGTGGTGCCGTGCGTCGGGCTGGGGTTGTGCGCTTTGGGCCCGCTGCTCGGCGGCGTGCACGCCGTGAAACGCCTGTACGAGCACGACAAAAGCGTCGCGAGTCCGCTGTTGAGGCGGCCGTCGAACAATTTTGAGGACGACGGCGACGAGCCCGTGGTCGTGGCGCCGCCGGAATGAACGTGGGGACCGGTGTCTGAATTTCTATCGAGAGAACGCTGAGGACGAAAATGAGCTCTCCTGAGGGTATGAGTGGGCGCCAGAGGGCATGGCGGGGCTTGCCGGGCCCGTCGTGACCCCTCGCGGATGCTTGAAACCCATCTGGTTAGCCCGCGATGCTTACAACAAAGCTTACGAAGCGTAGATGTGCGCGCGCCTCGACGGTATCGTGGTCCCCGCTTGGCTTGACGTTCTTCTCGCAGGTCTCGCGACGGCCCGTGGAGCCCCGCGCCCGGCGTCGAAAAGAGCAACGACCCCTGGGCCCGCGTCTGGAGCGACGGCGAGGGCTCCGCCGACGCGCCGCCGGACCCCGGCCTCGCGACGCCGGAGCCCGGGACGCCCGACTGAGGCTAGGGCGGCCGCGTCGTGGTTGCTCCTGCTTGATCCCATGACGGCGCTTGGGTGTTCTCGCCCTTGCGTCTGATGATTTGGCGGGGCGCGCCCTCTGAACATGTACCTGTATAAATTGGTTTTTAGTTTGAGCTATTAGTCCGCTACGTAGTCCTCCGCACGCTCCATGAAGAACAGGTAGGCGTCCTTCGCCTCGCCGGCGTTTTTGGCGACGAGCCCTGTCTCGCGCACGAGGGATCGGCCGCCGTCGACGCCGGCCCTGACCACTCGGCACGATTCGTCGGTGTAGCTTAGACACCAGGTGCGTTCGACGCCCGGTGGGAATTGCTTTTCAAAGATTTGCTTGCCGAACAGCACGAGGCGTATGCGTTCGAATGTAACTCTTAGCTCGTCCGCGTCGCCGGTGAAAGTCGCCTCTAGCGCGACGCGAGCGTTGCCGCCGAATAATCGCAGCTCGTTCATATACTGTCTCTTCTCAACGTCGACGATTTGCAAGCCGTCGCCCTTCAACGGTCCCAGCGCGCCATTCGACGGCGAGGGAGCATTACTATATACAACGCGCCACGCTCCTTCGAGCGCTTCGAGCGGTGGCTTCGTTGTGCTCTGTTCCAGCTCGAGACATTTGGCGTCGACGGCGGCGGCGACGTCCGCAGGCACGTTAAGCGCGGGCGCGCCGAATGGCGCGAGCAATCGATTCACATCGGTTTGCAGCGTCTCTGCGGCTGGTGTCGCGACGGGTGCCGCTCCCAAAGGTATCAATCGAGTGATGGTATGGCAGCCCTGTGGTGCCAGCAAAGCTGTGGCGACCGGTATCAGTACGATCAGACGCATGGCGCCACAGCGCTGCTCGTATTCTCCTCAGCGTATGATGTAAATCCGCAAAACCCGAACTAATTACGGGTTTTTCTAACCGTTGCAGCGGCGTTGCAAGCTTAACGCCAAGTGGGGCGTCCATTAGCACGCCACGGGCAGCCACAGAGCCAGCACGCACACAGCGGGCCACGCATAGACGCCGAGACGCCAGCCGCTGCGACATATAACCACCACCGGGCAGCCAAAGCATGCCGGTCGTCCGCATGCCCGCCACGCCGGACAACGCGGAGGTGCCGCGCTGGCGCCCCGAGGACATCGCCGAGATCCCGGCCTTCCGGCCCAGCTTCCGGCCCGAGGAGCTGGCCGAGATCCCCGCTTTTGGGGGCGCGGACTTCGGCGAGATCCCGCCGTGGCGGCCGCCGGTCACGACGTCGCCGGTCTCGAGCAACCCCGAGGGGCAGGACTTCGTCGACGACACCGAGAGCTTACCGGAACCCATGGGAGACACGGCCGGGTCCCAATACTGCGTCGCGTGCGCACGGGCCGTCGAGCTCTCGGCCGAGGGGAAGCACGGTGAGGCCGCGCAACACATGGAGGCCGCCCAACAAATGGGCTTGGCCAGCGAGGACCCGGTCATGCTGACCACGGCGCGCGTCGAGGGGTCCAACGCGTATTTCGGGCAAGGAGCGTTGGGAGAGGGGGTGGACGTGGTCGAGGGCGACTCCCTACTCCACTTGCTCCTGCGGAACGAAGCTTCGTTGGAAGCGGTGGACGCGTGTTTGAAGGCGGGCGCCGACGTGCGGGCCGTGCACGCGCGCGGCGAGCACTGCGTCGGGCTCGCGCGGAAAGCGCGGGCCAGGGCCGGCCAGCGGCGCGGCTGCTCGACGGAGGCCACGACCGAGGCCGCGCAGCGGCGCGAGGTTGCTGCACTTGTCGCGCAGCTCGTCGAGAAGAAGGCCGCGCAGGCGGGCGCGCCGCCGCGGGTCCAGACGGGCGGGCAGACGCCGACGAAGTCGCCCGGCCGGCGGCTTAAACAAAGCGCGGAGAAGGCCACGCAGTCGCCCGTCTCGGCCGCGCGCGAGGTCGATTGCTGGCGGCGGGTCTCGGCGCGCGCGAGCGAAGCGGCGGACGCTCTAGAAGCCAAGGTCCGGGGCTACGTGGTCGAGGGCGACACACAGGAAATAAGCGCGCGGGCCGTGGCCCAGACGCGGTCTTGCGTGGCGGAGGCCTTAGCTTGCAGAGGAGACGCGTCGAGCGGCGTCGACGTGTACGCGCGGGACCTGCAGCGGTTGCGCGACGACTTTAGGATAGCCCAGAGTGCCGAGGGAGAGGCGCGGAGCCTGTACGTGGAGCTCGAGGCCGCCCACGAGGAGCTCTTGGTGCGGGCGCAGGAGAGCGAGGCCGAGTGCCGGGGGTGGCGCCAGGGCGACGAGAAGAAGCGGCACCGGCGCGAGCGGGAGCGGCTCGAGAACGAGCGGGACGCGCTCCGGGACGAGAACGACGCGCTCCGCGAGGAGATGGCCAAGTGGCGCGCCTGGGTGCAGGAGCGGGGCGACACCCTCGAGGCCTACGGGCGGGGCAAGGTCCAGGCCGAGCTCAACCAGGCGCGGGCGCGCCTGAACAAGGTGCTCAAGATGACGGAGGCGCTCCAGGCGAAGAACGCCGAGCGGGCGGGCGAGCTGGGGCTGGCGAAGAAGCCCGCGCGGCCCCGGACGGCCGGGCCGGCGCGGCGGGCCGCCGGGCCCGCCGTCGCGATGAGCGCCTCGCTGGCGGGGCTGCCCGCCGTTTAAGCTTATACTTGGTTCCTATCTTCGCCCGCATCCCCCAGGGCGGCGGCCGGTCGTCTTACTCCTAGATAGCGTCGTATATCTACTTCGCCCGCATGACGATCCAGTAGACGAGGTAGGCGAGCGACGCGGCGCAGATCGCGAACCAGCCGATGCAGCACGCCACACCGCATGGATCATTCTTTATGTCGTAGCCAACCTCCTTGCACGTCGGCATGTCGCTCCGCGGCCGCAGACACGGCATCGTGCGTTTACAACACCGCGCGACGCAACAGCCCGGGTCCTCGACGTCCTCGTTGTCGACGAGGCGCGACGTCTCCGTCACGAAGTTGGGCGTGGTAGTGGGCTGCATGGGAGTGTAGTTCGTCGTCGGTGCGGCCATCGTGGTAAATCTTCCGCCTGCGGTCGTGCCGCGGGCTTGCCTCGTCCAGTTCCTCTGCTTTCCTGTAGACCTCAGGTTACGCGGTTCGTCGGTTCCGCCGCGAGTCGAACGCAACAACAGTAGGAAGCGCGCGTACGCACCACAAGCAAGACCCCTCGCGACGACGCGTATGGCAAGCGGAGCACCTGGCGCGCTCGTGGAAAACCCGTGCGTGGCGGGACTTGAGGAATCCGAGACACGAGTCCGAGGCACGTATCGTTTCGTCGCAACTCCCTCTGGCGTGGCCACTAGGCTCGGGCGGCACGCAGGATATAGTGCGGGTTTTTTTTTCAGAGCATTAAGGCCATCACACCCTGCACTGCGCCCACAGAGCTCCGTTGTGGGCTCAGCTTGTACATATTTCAGCAGCACAACCTCGCAAGTGAGCACTGAACGCAACGTGGTAGCACAGCAGCAGTGCACACACGCCATCGACGCGACGTCACAAGCAGCAGTGCTAGCTCACACGCCATCGGCGCGACTCTCGACGATGCGCCTGCTCGCACTCCTCGCCGTCGGCGTCGCCGCGGTGAAGGAGAAGGCCACGGGCCTCGACTTCCCGAAGAAGAGCGAGCTGGGCGGCCTGCGGAGCTTAGGGGTGCGGACCAAGGGCCCCATCAAGGTCTACGCCGTGGGCCGCTACGACAAGGGTTTCCTTTTAAAAATGAAGATGGGCGTGGGCGCCGAAAAGATGAGCAGCGCGCTCGTCGACGCGGTGAAGCCCCGGTGCTCGGACGGTAAGGCCGTTCAGCAGTTCCGGGACCTGATGATCGCGGGCCTCCCGGACGGCTGCAAGAAGGGCATGGAGCTCGCCTTCGACACGTCCAAGGGCAAGCTGGCGCTCACCGTCAACGGGAGGAGCGCGGGGAGCGTCTCCTCAAAAAACCTGTGCAGCGGCTTCGAGGGCATCTACACCGACGGCAAGGCCGTGTGCAAGCTGAACGAGATCGAGGAGTAAATTCGACGAGTTTTGAAGATCGCGCGGGTTTTCGTTTTAAAGGCAGCTGCCAAAGAGCTCCACACATAGGCAGTATCGTTGCGTTTCAGACCACGAGCACCGGCAAACTGATGGCGTCGACTGATCCAGATCGAAGAACGGCGCCCTGGCAGCACCAGGCGCCGACGAGCAGCGGCAGCTCCGCATGCTCTGCGCGGCCATCTGCGGAGCCATCGGCGCAGGCTGCAGAACCCCTGCTGCAAGCCCTGCCGCGCGACCTGCTCCGCGCGCACATCCTCGAGGCGGTCTCGCTCTGGGACCTCGGGCGCCTCTGCTGCGCGACGAAGTGGCTGGCGGAGGCCGTGTTCGCGGACCAGAAGGCGTGGGAGCGGCGGAACGGCCTGCTCGTGGGGCTGACGCTGCGCGTGCACGAGGGCGTCCTCGGGGCGACGCGCGCGGGCAAGACCGCGGAGGCTTGCTGGACGGCCATCTTGAGCGCGGCCATGAGCGCGCCGCGGAAAAAGAAAGAACACTGCGGTCCCCACTGCGACGCGGCGTGGATTGCTATTAACATCGAAATGCGACGGCAAGAGCGCGCGGCGGCCGTCGCGGCGCGGCACGGCGCGCCGTGCGCGCTGCCGCCGCACGGTGCTGTCGCCGGCGGGCGAGCGCGGGCGGCATCTATCGACGCCGAGACCTCGCTCGACGGCTTCCTGGATGACGCCTACGCGTTAGCGGCTCTAGCGACGCCTGCGGAGTTGACGCAGCTCATCAGTGCCGGAGGCGGCACGGCCCGGGCGGTGAGTCTGGTCGCGACTTTTCTACGTGTGGTGGACGGAGACCAGATCGGCCTGGGCGCCGGGATCGACGCGCTCGCGCCCGTCGCCGGTGATGTAGCCCTCCGGAAGGCGCTCCGTGCGGCCGCGGCCGCGGACAACGGCTACGACTACCGCTGCAAGGTCTGGGACCTCGGGGGCTTGCAACTCTACCGCCTGCGCGACGCCGTCCGGTCCTCGGAGAGTAGTCCGCGCCGCATCGCGAGCGGCGTCCTCTTCTTCCTCGAGCGGCACAAGCTCACCCAGGATCTCAGCACGATCCAGTTCGGCGACGTGCCGTCGTCGGGGGACTTCCTCGCCGGCATGATGGACTCGGCGGCCGCCTCGCAGAACGCCGGGCAGTTCGTCGGCTTTCTGGAGGCGAATGCCGGGAGGACGCAACCGGTCGGCGTTCCCAAGCCCGTGTTCCAGGTGCGGGTAACGACATGAAGTTTTTTCGTGTTTTTGTTATAACGGTGCTAAGAAGAGAAGAAGAAGGAGGAAGGAGTGGGCGTTTTTCGAACCCGTACCTTTTGAACCCGAACCATTTTTTCATCGACGGCGATTATAAATTTGAGGTGGCCCAAATCAGACTGCGCTGCAGCCAAAAGAGGCATACGCAGGAGCAGTAGGCTCGACAGCTCATAGTGACCATGGCGAACCAGTATTTCTACGTGCGGACACGGCGTCTAGCGAATGGCGCCCACAGCGAGATCCCTGCTGCATCGCGCCGCGCGCCGCGCACACCAGCCCTCGAGGCGTGCCGGACGACGCGCTAGCAACGGCTGTCCAGCACAAACAATATAGCCGCAGCACACACACTGCAGAAGCGTCGCCTCGCCGACGCCTTTGGCTCGAGGCGGTCGCCGCGGGTTCTGGAGGTTGCGGGTTCGACTCCCGCCGTGGGTGCTACTTCGTAATTTTTCGAACGCGAAAACAGCAATGTTTTCGTCTGTCGGTTATCCGACGCCACCCACGTAGCTCAACGGAGAGCGCCGGATCCGCGCGATCGTCGAGACGAGAGCCGTCGAGACGAGAGCCACGCGACGCCATCGACGAGGAACGCAAACGCTCACCCGCCCCCATCGCAGAAACCCGAGAACGCCCTGAAGCGGGCCAACGAGCTCTCGGCCATCGGCAACGAGAAAGGCGCCCTGCAAGTCTTGCACGATGTCTTGACGGCCAAGAAGTCGCGGACCTGGGTCAAGGTCCTGGAACAGATCATGATGAAGTACATCGACATAGCCGTGTCGCTCAAGCTCCACCGCCACGCGAAGGACGGGCTCCACCAGTACCGGAACATCAGTCAACAGCAAGCGCCCCAGTCGTTGGAAGCGATCATCCAGCACCTCTTGAAGGCGGGCGAGAGTAGAGTAGCGAAAGCGGCCAAGGAGGCCCAGGCCAAGAACCTGAGCAAGGGGGCGAACGTCGCCGATTTAGAGTGCGAGCAGACGCCGGAGGCCATCATGCTCAGCACCATGACGGACGAAGGAGACGGGGATCGCTCCGAACGGGAGGTCCTCGTGCCCTGGCTCAAGTTCCTCTGGGAGACGTACCGGTCCGTCCTCGACATCCTGAAGACGAATTCGAAGTTGGAGAAGGTCTACCACCAGACAGCCGCGCGCGCCTTCGAGTTCTGTAGGGTGCACGAGCGCAAGACGGAGATGCGGCGGCTCTGTGAAACCTTGCGGCACCACCTCTCGAACTTGCAGCGGGCCACGGCCCAGGGCAACACGAATAGATTACGGGGCTGGGAGGGCTGGACCCAGGAGGGCATCGAGCTCCACCTGGCGACTCGATTTGCGCAATTGGAAGCCGCCAGCGCCCAGGAGCTGTGGACCGAGGGCTTCCGGACGGTCGAGGACATCCACCAGGTCATGCGCCTGAGCAAGCGGCCGCCCAAGGCCAAGCTCATGGCCAAGTACTACGAGCGCCTGACCAAGATCTTCTGGGTCTCGGGCAACTACCTCTTCCACGCCTACGCGTGGTGGCGCCACGCGCAGCTCACCAAGGAGAGCGAGAAGAAGCCGCCGCCTTTAGAGGAGCAGACGCGGCGGGCCTGCGCCGTGCTCTTAAGTGCCCTGGCCATCCCGGACGCGTCGGACGGCGCCGGCGACGCCCAGGGCCTCGGGTCGACGGGCGAGGCCGACGACGTCGACGCCGAGAAGATGGCGCGCATGGCGACTTTACTGGGTTTCCGCGGGCACCCCACGCGCGCCGCGTTATTGGCGGAGATCGCCGCCGATGATGAACTAGTGGACGTCTTCGGCCACGACCTCCCCCCGCACGTCAGAGCTTTGCACGAGGCCCTGGAGAACACCTTCGCGCCGCGCAAGTTGGCCTCGACCGTGGCGCCCCTCCTGAAGGAGCTGGCGGCGTCGACGCCCAAGCTCGCGCACTACGCGGAGCCCCTGGCCAAGGTCGCCGTGTCGCGCGTCGTGGCCCAGCTCGGCCGCGTCTACTCCGTCGTGACCCTGGACAACTTCGAGCAGCTCGTGGCGCCCCTGCAGGTGCCGGCGGACGACGTGGAGAAGCTCATCGTGGGGGCCGCGGGCGGGCCGGGCGGCGGCGCCTCGTCGGGCGGGGCCCTGGCCCGCGTGGACCACCGCCTAGGTGTCTTGCGCTTCCCGGACGAGGCGGTCCAGGCGCCGGCCTCGCGCCACCTGGGCAACCTCGCGCGGTACGTGGCCGAGGCGGCCGAGGCGGCCCGCGACCACAAGCCCGAGGAGATGCGCGACCCGGACCGGGTGGCCAAGCGCGCGCGCATCTTCGAGATGGCGCGGGCAGCCTCGGCGCGCGACCACGAGTCGGCGCTGGAGCGCAAGCAGGTCATCGAACGGCGCAAAGAGGAGCAGGAGCGCCTCCAGCAGGAGAAGAAGGCCGCGGAAGATGCGGAAGAACGCCGCCTCGAAGCCGTCCGCAAGGAGGAGGAGGAGTCGCGCCTCGCGAGAGATGCGAAGAACCGCGAGCGCGAGAAGATCGAGAAGATGCGCGCCGAGATTCAGGTTCAGGAGGCCAAGGCGCAAATGAGGGCTCTGGGCCAGGACGTCGGCGACGAGATCGTCAACATGAAGGAAGACGAGCGCCAGAAGCTCATCCAGGACCAGCGCGACAAGGCGATGCAAAAAGAGATCGACGGGGCCCGCAAGTCGCTCGAACAAGCTCGCAGATTAGATTACATCACGCGCGCGCTCCGCCTGGAGGAGCTGCCCGTGCTCGAGGCGCGCTACACCAAGCACCTCGAGGAGGATCGTGCGCGCCACGATCAGCAATATTTGGAGGCCGTGGCCAAGGGCAAGGTCGACCACGCGGCGGCCTTACTGGAGAAGCAACGGCTGGCGCGCGTCCAGTCACACCGCGAGAAGTGGGAGGCCCAGGTCCTGGCCGCGCGCAAGCAGCAGTACGTCACGGACCGCGCGGACGCCGAGGCCAAGTTCAAGCAGGACGCCATCGCGCGCAAGGTGTCGCGGGCGCGGCGCCGCGCCGAGGACCACGCGGACGAGGTCGACCGCAAAGCTCGGGAGGATGAGGAGATGGCCTACGAGGCCGCCGCCTCAGCTTTAAGAGCTGAAGAGGAGGCCAAGTACGAAGCCGAGCAAGCCGAAAGGCGCCAAATCGATGAAGAGGCGCGCCAGGAGGACGAAGCTCGCAGAACGGCCGAAATCGCCCAACATCGGGCCGAGGCTGAGAGATTACGGGCCGAACGCGGGGCCGAGGCTGACGCGGCCGGCGCGGCGGACCGGGAGCGGCGCGCCCAGGTAGACGGCGACGCGAAGTGGGGCCGTGGGGGCGGGGGCGACGCGCCGCCGCGCCGCGGCTTCGGCGGCGACGACGCGCCGCGCCGTGGGGGCTTTGGCGGCGACTACGGTCCGAGACGCGGCGGCTTTGGTGGCGGCGACGCGCGCGGCAGCGGCGACGTGCGCCGCGGCGGCTTTGGTGATGACGGACCGCCTCGGCGCGGCGGGTTCGAAGACGGTCGGCCCCAGCGCGTGCGCATGGACGACGCGCCGCCGCGCCGCGGAGGCATGGACGACGCCCCGCGCCGCGGGGGCTTTGAAGACGGACGGCCGCAGCGCGACAACCGGTACGACAACTCGGGCCCCCCGCCTCGCCGCGGTGGCTTCGAGGACGGGCGCCCGCCGCCGCGCCGGGCGCCGGCCGGCGGCGAGGGCGAGCCCTCCGACGGCGGCGGCATGTGGAAGCGCGGCGGCGCGGCCCAGCCGGCGGCGCCGCGGCGCGAGGCGCCGCGCCAGGAGTCGAAGCCCAAGGGTCGCACGGACGGCGAGGCCGACGGCAAGGACAACTGGCGCCGCGGCGGGAACTAGGAGGCGGCGACGGCGCTCCTTATCTCACCCCCCATCCCCAGTATACAATCTCGAGACTAACTCAGTAGACCTCGCGTGGACTCCGGCTCCTTGGGGAGAACCTGGTCGCTAGCCCCGGCGACCTCGTAGGCCATTGTCCTTCTGGTGCACGCCGGCTGGCCAAAAAACGGGTTTTACTGTTCAGCGGCTGTAAAGCATGATTAGCGACATAAAACCCGCACGTACGCACGATTTGCCATTTTGCTATTCGGGATCTCAAAAACAAGCGCGCTGCAAACCCGCCGCAGCGCAGCCCTGACATAGCTGAAGCTCTCGGAGGCCTTGCCATAGCTCCCGCCATAGCTCACCGAGGAGAGACCTCTAGCATGACGGCCGCCGCGCCCTTAGAGGGGGCGCGGCCGGAGGCTCCACCATCACCGCCGCATCTTGCGGACGCGCGCGCACCCATGGAGTGGGCGCCCTCACCACATCCGGCGGACAACGCGCTCTCACCGCCTGCCACAGCGCGGCGGTCACGTTCGGCCACCTCGCCCGGTGACGACGCGCTCCCGCTCACGCAGCTGAGCGACAGCTCGCCCGGCCGCGTGCCGCGGGATTCGCCTAAAATACCGCAGAAGCCGTTGATTATCGATGCGGCCTCGGGCTACGTGCCGGAGATCGAGGCGCCGCCGTCCGTCGGCGCGTGCTCCGGCCACCGCTGCGTGCGCGGCCGCAGCGGGCCCTGGTGCTTTTGCGCCCGCGGTCCGTCTCCTTCGCCGTCGCCCAAGAAGAAGGACGACGCCGAGCCGCGCTCGCCCACCGACGCGCCGAAGCGCGACCCCGTCGTCTACGAGGGCGAGCCGGACGGGCCGCTGCGGGGCCGCGTCGGGCGCGCGCTGTCGAAGGCGACGCGCGCCGCGCTCGCGGAACGTGTCTACAAGCGCAACGCGATCGATGAGCGCGAGGCCTTCGCGAGCCTCGCCGGCGGCCGCTACATGTGCGCGCGCCTCGACAAGCGGTGCTGGCTCGAGGTCACGGACAAGCGCCACCGCTACGCGAAGAACTTAAGGCGGTACCACTACGAGTGGGTGCGCCGCGAGCGGCCCAAGGGCGACTTCTTCGCGTGGCTCGACGCGCACGAGGAGCCGCTCCAGACGTGCACGCGCGAGAAGCTCGAGACGGAGGTCGTCCGGTACTGCTCCAAGGACCAGGCGCGCAAGTACCGGCTGCGCTGCGTCGGCGGTTTGGTGTACCACCTGAAGACGGACGAGCACCACCACCTGTCTGGTCGGGAGCGGGACGCGTCGCGCGATAGAAGGCGCCACAAGGATGGGGACGTGCGGCCGCGGCACCGGTCGCCCGTGGCGAGAAGGAGCTTCGACGACCGCGAGAAGCCGCGGCACCGGTCACCGCCGCGGGAGCCGACGGAGGTTCAAAAGAATGCACCCAGTGGTTACGCGCCCCTGAACACGGGCCCCAAGGGCTGGATCTTCGTCCTCCACGACGGCGGGTTTTATGCGAGAAGAAAAGGCACGGCGGCCGGAAAAGCAAGGTTCCACCACTCGAGCTTCTTCGGGGGCGAGTGCGTCGACGCCGCGGGCATCGTCGTGGCCCGGGACGGTATTGTGCAGCGCATCCTCCCCCACTCCGGCCACTACCGGCCGCGCGAGGCGCACTTCGGAAGATTACTGATCTATGTCAGGGACAACATGGGCCTCGCCTTGGATGGTATTGAAGTGGACGTGCAGCGCGTCTTGCGCATCGCGCGGCCGGAGCACGCCCGCAAGATGGACACGCCTCATTTTTGGTCCGCCAGTCACGCTTTGAGCTACCTGACGCACAAGGCCGTGGCCAAGTTGTCGAATCTGTTCCATGCCATTGAGAACCGAGGGGCTCTAGAATCGCTGCGGCGGCGGGACGCCACGCTGGCGGCGGCGGCCGCGGCCGCGATGGCGCGCGTCACGCTGGCGGCCTCGCGCGTGGCGTCTTCGGTAAGGCGCACGCGGCGGCCTTCAGAAGATTTAACGGACCGCACGACGGATGTCTTAGAAGCCTTCGACGAGTCCACGGGGCCCTTCGTCCCGCGGCGGCACCGGGCCAACTCTGGGGTGCTGCCGCCGGACGACGCGCACCTCCAGACCATCACGGCGGACACCTTCCCGACGGACGTCGTGGAGGCGGAGATGCGGCCCGTGACGCCGCCGCCGCGCCTGCCGGAGGCGCCGCCGGCGTCGCGGTCGGCGCCGTCGTCTGCCCAGCGGCCCTCGGGGCGCCCGCGCCTCTCGCCGCGCATCTTCGACGAGCCGCCGCTCCTTGCGTCCCC
>Ga0114994_10001382_pt1 | contig 17380 bp, 18 predicted proteins | sample ArcticOcean_MG_C_9_FD_87043 | JGI IMG/M metagenome (GOLD analysis project Ga0114994, IMG submission 87043) | Marine microbial communities from western Arctic Ocean - ArcticOcean_MG_CB2_152 | ecosystem: Environmental > Aquatic > Marine > Oceanic | place: Arctic Ocean: Canada Basin | collected...
CTTTACACTACATGCTGTACCTTCTGTGGTATAGTCTATTTCGATTACATGAGCATTTGGGTAGTACTGATGTATTGTTTCTGTTAGATTATGTTCTATACGAGTGATGAAGATATATTCATCGAATTCCATCTTTAGACATCTCTCGCTATTAACGAACATAGGTACGCCATTAACATCTATTAATGGTTTAATTTTTTCTTCAAAGCGGCTGCCTATTCCAGCCATTGGCATTATTAGTTTCATATTTTATTTATGTCCTCTATATAGTATGTATTTATTATAGATAAATATAGGTATGATCATATATTCAAATATAACACGAGATACTACTCTAACTGGCAATGATGCTTTGCGGGACATTTTTAAAAAGCATTGGGCGAATGCGGTTAAGTTATATGAACAACATGGATATGATATACTGTCGGCACGCAATGTTACAGTATGCGCATCATCTAACACTGAGTCGCCAGATATGAATGTAGTATCTGGTCTACTGGTAGACTACGATGTCATCTATTTTAATCATATGCTTGTACATTCTCGCATGATAGATGCGCCCATGCTGAGTGCTAACGGACGATCATTTGATAATTTTGTATGCGAGTATAGTGTGTTCTTTAAACTGATGAGTAATTGGCGTGAGATAACCACAATGTTGGATCAACCGAATCAGATCTTTTTTCTAAGTAGAATACTTGAGTACCAGAATATTACTGTGAGACAATCAGATTTTTTAAAGGTAAATAAATGAATGATATAAAGAACATAGCAGTTTGCTTGTATGGACGATTCGGTACTGGTGAATTTTGCTCTCCTAATACACTAGAATTCTTCAAGAATACCAAAGGCGTTAATGTAGATTTCTTTTGCGCTTCAAAGGATTATGATAATTATTATCATACTAGGTATAACAGATCAAGTGATGACATCACCAAGATAGATACTGAATATCTAACCGACATGTTATCAATGTATAATCCCAAAGACACAATAATCGTTGAGTACGAGGTCGATCTTCTTAGGAGATTTGAGGGCAGTGGTGCACCGCTGTTTAGTCAAATATGTGAATCAATCATGTTGAAGAGTAACTACGAAGTTAATAATGATATGCAATATGACGTAGTATTTGTAACTAGATACGATGTATTATTCCACCCTAATATGTCAACCTACCTAGATCATTACATTGAGTGGCACAATACGGAATTCATAAATACAAAATTTGATATATTTGGAAATGAAGGAGACTCGTGGATGTTTACACCCAGAGTAGATATAAGACGCAAGAACACATATGCACCAAAAGTAGCATGGAACGATATATTCTTCTTTGGCAGTAGCATGACAATGGATTTGGTTGCATCTAATTCACTGTTGCTCACCAATGACCAGCAATTCGCAACTAATAAAAAAACACACATTTATCCAGATAGAAATAATCGTGGCGGACATGAGGGACTTGGATTAATCACTAGGAAATCAAACATTCCAGTTGCTAATTATCCTTGCTTTGACAAACATGGAAACGCCATTGGGACCTGGACAGGGACGCCGACTCGTTCGATAGGGTATACTCTCGTTAGAGAGTTCGGGGATATGATAAATCCATATAATAGCATTGAAGCCTTTGAGAATAACATGGTGTCATGGACAACTGATAAACCATTCTCCCAGTCAGATATATTACAGTGAGGCTAGAAATGCTTAAAAAGTGCTGTTGCGACCAAGTAGTTCTATAAAGAATTTGCATTTTTCATCCCACGACATATTAATGTCAGTGTCGGTTAATTCAGTTACTATATATTCTTGTAATTTATTAAAATGATCAACGGTTGCTGGGTTTATTGTTAAGTCAAGACTATTGTATACTGTACTAACGTGATTGAGATGACATATAACATCTGGATGAGCATCCCATGTTTTATTATTAAACTTAGAATTATTAGTAATATCAAAAATAACTGTATTAGGTAAGTTATCAAAAAGATATTTATAATCATCGGATACATCTATATAATTGTCAAAATCTACCATGTGACTCTGAAAATTTATATTAAACATTTTGTTTGCCATTATTATAGCAGATGTATTTTTTACAATATCATTGTGTTCATTCCAATACTTATCAATAAATGATTGGTCAAAGGTAGGATTATTAAAAATGTTCCCACCACACATCCACTCCCCGCCAATTGATATCCTATCTTCTCTATGCCACGAACTCCAATTTACTAATATAATATCATTAGAATTGAACTTATGTTTTAGGTCACACTCAAGCATCTTATGCAATATAGAAATATTGCCAATACCACAAACACCCCAATTCTGAAATTCATTATCTAAATCAAAATTTATTATATCTGCCCAAGTGTGCCAATGGTAGTGTGTTAAACTGCAACCAAATGTAAATATTCTACCTTTCATTTCTAGTATTTCCATAATGTATTACTTTGCAATCTTTATTAGCATATGAACGCCATGGATCAATTATGATACTACCATTTGGTATATCGCAATATAATACATCAACAATATTTTCACCAGTATATTGATATGTAGTACTAGCACTATGTGCCAATAAGAATACACATGGTTGAATTGGATGATAATCATCGCCAGTTAACGGATCTACATACACTGGCTGATGTCCATGCTCTATACAGTAATGTCCGATCAGTAAACTATAACTACCATCGCAGTACTCTACATTGGGCTTGTACGCTTTGCCATGTATGACAATTTGCATTTTTTCTTGCTCTGCATATTTTACTAATTCCAAAGCAATATTCTTCGCTTGTATTTCTCTTGCAGCCATTATACTATCAAACAGATCATAGCCTAAGTTTAATTCTTCTGCCATATAACGTAGTGCGATATTGTCGCGAGGATGACAACCACCACCATCTCCCATACCAGCCTTCATATATTGGGGACCCATGATACGCATAGTACTTGCAGCAAGTGCATTAGTTACTACATCTACATTAATGTTACCTTGTTTTTGTGCTACATCTTGTATCATGTTGACAAGACCTATCTTAGCACTAATGAATGTATTGTAAAACACTTTGATGCATTCGCATTCATCCCATGTACCGATCTCATAGCGAGGATCATTTTCCATGATAGTCTTGTAGAAGTCAACTAGCATACTTGCATCACCAGTAGTGCTTCCATCTGCTGTGCCGATCATAACCATTTCTGGATTAACCATGTCCCATGCGACACTTCCCATTGCAATTAAGTAAGGGTTATATATGAAACGCGTGTTGGGTACAAGGTCTACGAATTGTTTACGAACAGTTCCAGGCAGTACCGTACTAATAAGAACCAGTAATTGATTCTTTGTCATATGCTTATTTGCTTCTTCTAATACGCTAGTTACAATATCGTAACTAAAGTCCTTTGGTGTTAAGTGTGCGGTCGGTGCGCGACCATCGTAATCACTATCATGAGGTGTGGGTACTGCAACAAATACAATGTCTCTGTTGTGTACTGCATCTGCGATAGTACTATGCATTTCAACAAACTCACTTGTATGATTTGCGACATCGTAGCCAGTTACGTCATGTCCTTTCTTGGCGATTGCTTCTGCGCAGGGCATTCCAAGTTTGCCAGTTCCTATAAATCCTATGTTCATTAACCTATTACCTCAAACTGTGGTGTACAGAATATTAACTTACCACCATCTGCTATCCAATCTTTCATGATACGATTAACAAATAAGTCCTTGAAGTGGAATGGGAACACTAAGAAGTAATCAGCATCTATCTTTGCATCATCTTCATGTACAATGGGTATACTACTACCTACTAGATACTTACCTATCTTATCAGGATGTATCTCTGCTGCTCCGGCGATTAGTTCACTGTCTAATCCGTAATACTGCATGATGGTATTGCCTTTGGTACTAGCACCCATGATGTATACGCGCTTGCCTTCGTTAACTACTTTACGCAGAAAGTCTACTGTATCATCTCTGTTTTGTGCAATATTATTTGCCCAATGGGAGATGCGTTCTGGTGTAATATCTTCTGCATATTCAATGCTACCAGTTGTGTAATGTCTTATGTATAGTTGATAACTACCACCATTGATATCATTCTCTAGTACTTTATATATCTCTAGTCCGTGACGTTCCATTAATACAACAAGGCTCTTGAAACTATAATACTCTATATGCTCGTGTATCACGTTGCCTAGATCGTTGCTTGCTAACATAGGTTCTGCTGTCATTAATTGACATAACCATACACCATCAGTCGCTAATACTTTCTTAATGTCTTGTACGAAACTATTGGGATCATCTAAGTCATAGAACATAGCGACTGTGGTTATAGCACGTGTGGTTTTAAGACCTACGTGTGACACCCAATTATCGTAGTTGAAGAAATCGCCTATCATAATATCGGTGTGTTGTACTAAGTCTAGATGTATGTTCTTTGCTGGGTCACATCCCACTCGTGTGACATTCTTACTGTCGTAATTACTAAGCAGTGTACCATCGTTAGCACCAATGTCTAATACTATGTCGTTTTTATTTAGTCCTACTTCGGTGGTGATGTCTTCTACTATGCTGCTCAAGTTATCTACGATCTTTTGATTGAGTCGTGACAAGTACCAATAGTTCTCGTATAGTTCTTGTTCTCGTACAGTGTGGTCTAGTTGTATTAAATCACATACGTGACAATGTACCAATGTAAGAGGTGCGCTGCCTACATCTGTATTTGGTTCTACTGTGAACGCATTGATCTTTAGATCGCCAATGTCAAATACGGTATTCATACTATCAGTGCCGCAACTGCGACATTCATCTACTTTCTTTACTTGTCTCATTTTAATCCTTTATAAATCGTAATCTTCGTTTATTATTATCATCTTACTAGAATCTACAAAATCTATACGCCTAGATCGCAGGCAGTAATTAAATAATGCATATCCACCCTCGTGTTTTGATGCACAAAAGTCACTTAGTATTAGTACTTGTGTGTTTGGGAAACGTTGTTTAATAGCCTCTGCGTGATCTAACACACACATCTCAGTATGAATACCAAATACTAGAATAAGGTTGGGTATTGTTACTGGACTTATTTGAAAGTCAGTATGTATGTTAAATATTTCAAGATGATCTCGTACTGGATATGCACTTTGAACTAATCCGTTCTGTGATATAACCTGATTCACGAACTTATTTTTTTTAGTAAATTCTACGAAACGAATTGCTATATCTTCTATCTCATGTTCGTAATCAACATGTATACCATGCGTTGCCATATCAACTGCATAAATTTGTGTGAATTTTGTTCTAGCATGTATATACATTTTATTATCGTCATGTATAGGTGTGCCGTTTATAATTCCAGTGGTCATTATTTAAAATCCGTTGTATAACTTATATCTGGATAAGTTTCACTACCAGCACAATCTTCATTGTAGTCTGGTAGGTAGCGTAGTTTTGCTAATCCCATTTGTGCTGTCTCTGGTGTCATAAAGTAATGCCAGCCAGCGAATGTGATATTGTCTTGTTCATATGGTACACTCATATCTCTACCATCATGTGTAGCACGTTGTGCCCAGTTGTAGAAGTCTATGTCGTCAGTGAGTATCATACCTCCTCGTACTGTGCTGAGTATCTTCTTAAACTGAAAACTTAGACATGTACTAGTGTCTGGTTCATACTGACCACGACGGAGTCTAGGAGCAGCATCAACTACATTGGTATTCCCTATAGTATAGCACCCTTTCCACTCTTTGTCAACAAACTCTACATCTAATCCTAGATGCTTGCATTGCATTGCCACACTGATATAGGTGTTCTTTGGTAATGTCACAGTGGCGATATCGCTCTGTTGTTTATAGTAATACAGACTGAGGAACAATGCATGAGTACAACAGTCGGTTGCTATCGCGTACTTAGCGCCAGTGTATTCTGCAATCTGCTCTTCAAATTGGTGTACGAATCTAAATGGGCTTTCCATTTTTGTCTACCTTTATTATTGGAGGATGGCTGTCGTTCCATCGTTGTGTAAGCATACTAACAAACTTGAAGTCTGTGAGTGCTACAAATGTATGAGGTGTGTGCTTTGGTATTCTAATACTGTCACCTACTGTTAAAACAGTTTCGTATACCTCATCACTATATTCTTTAAACAAGCACTCGCCTTCTACTACTAGCATGTACTCTATGAAGTGAGGATGATAGTGGTATCCACGTTCGTCATCTTTCTTTGTGATCATTAGATTGTATTCAACTATGTTCTCGTCTGGATAGAAACTTTGTATAGTTCCTCTTGAGTCTGTGAATACATCTGGTTTCATTATTGTTACTACATTCATATTATCTCTATCTGTTCTATGGTACAACTTTGTATTATTTCATGTATGTTATCTGGCATATCTATAATATTTCCAATTGGTATTCTACCTATATTATTTATATCACGACTGTGCTGCTTCATCCATGAAGCGAATTGCTCACTGGTGTAGAAGTCATCTAAATTATTAAGTGGATCAACTTCAAACGCATAATGCAATATCTCACCAATATTGGTAATATCTTCATATGATGGATCATCATTGTCAAGCCAGCATTCTCTAAAGTCCTTGCCTAGTATTCGCTTTGCTAACCACACATCATGATTGTTTGTAGATAACATGCGCTCAAGCGGTGCATCTGCTGCTAATGAAATTACATCATCGCCCTTAAACGCTTGATCCCAATATGTATGTTGATGTTGATTGCCAGGGAATGTGTCTGTTCCAGGACTAGTGTAATTGCTTTCAATTGCATGTACTAATTGATTTAACTTTAATAATGTAGACATCATACTATCATATCGTGTTTCGAATAATTGATTGATGTTGCTAGGTGTATAATCTTGGTTATTTACTATATAAGATTTTCTAAACATCATAAAAACAAGCCAACGATGAATACGATTTAAATGCATTTGTATATCACACGAATCTAACTTCTTTAGATTTGCTGCGGTTGGTAGAAAATCTGGCACAGTTATTCCTAAATTAGAAAGTTCGTTATCAAGGACAAATATAAAGTTATCAATACTATTAAATAGTAGATTAGTATTTGTATTAACAATTGGGCCAAGTGCTACATGCTCGGTAGTGTCTAACTCTAATGATATGACTTTCCTTGCCCATTGATGTATCCAATCATTATCAACTAACTCAATATGTAAATATTCATCACTTGACAATGTTAATTTCAATTTCATTTTCTCATTCCTTTAAACACCGTAGTGTGGAATAAATCATTAGTTTCATCTACTGCTTCAAAAAACTTTAATGGTAGACTGTGTTGGTCACATAGTCGTTGTGTTGCTTTAACATCTTTTGGTAAACATGCACCACCGTATCCTCGTAACTCTGGCTTAACATCTAAGTACTCATCTGGCATATCACTGCTTCGCAGGAATGCTTCTTTGACCCTGTCGTACTCTGCTCCATTCGCTTGGCATATCTCGTAGAATACATTAGCAAAAGTTATACGAGTAGCGTTGAATGTATTCCAATAGTACTTCATCATCTCTGCTTCAACTGGTGTTACTCTCATAGAGTCTTGTGGATACTGTCCGTGCGTACACTGCACTAGATAATAGTGATTAACATTATGTGTACCTACTAATAGCAAGCGATGATTGAATACGAAGTCGTATTCTGCACTGCGTTCTTTGAGAAATTCTGGTACAAATACTATCTGATCATTATGTTTATCTATAAGACGTTGTGTTGTTCCAGGACCCACGGTGCTTTTTATTGCGATGACACCCTTGTATTCTAGTTTATACAAATCATCTACAACTGATTCTACTATATCTGTATTACAACTACCATCTTCGTGCGATGGTGTTGGGACACATATGTATACTATTTCAGTGTATAACATGTTTGATAGAGGCTGATTAAGTAATATGTCGTAACTAGTCACCGAGAATCCCAGACGATTAAATCCAGCACGCAATGCTGATCCTACTATGCCTTCGCTTCCTACTATGCCTATATTCATTTAATATCATCCCATAAGTCGATAAATTCAGGACAACTCTCAAATATATTAGTGTCTCTTATTTTATCATGTGTTTTGATAAACTCTTTAAATCCATACTCTTCGTTGATTTTGAATCTCTGGCTTTGACTCATTTTTATTTTGAAGTTGCTAAAACTGTTATTTAAAAATCTTAGAAATTCGGTGTCTGTTTGTTGATCAATAAATTGTTGTATATCGTTTACTATCTTTTGTCTATAGTACAATGGCAAATTATATGTATTCATCCAAAGCGGCTGGTATACAAAATTAGTGAATCTAATATTTTCAATAGACTTTGACTTAGTGTATTCTAATAAATCAACCAGTCCTCCTAAATTTAGCGCACTTACAGTAACATCGAGGTTTATTTTATCTTTGTAATATTTAGATACAAGTGAAATATTGTGATCTAATATATCCCATTTTGTGCCAGTTCTTACATATTCGCCCCTTGTACCAATCGCATCAATGCTGATGCCTGCGCGCCAATTTGTGAATTTATCCCAATAATCAAAAATGTGTTTGCCTTTATACTCTAGTTTTAATAAGTTTGTGTTGTATACAATTGTCACATCATATCTGCCTAGTCTATCTAGTTCTTCGAGAATATCCCAATGTATTTTATTAAGCATTGGTTCGCCTCCTGCAAAATAAAACTCGTTAATATATGGTATATTTTTCATAATATCATCGCTAATGTAATCAGTGTTTACTTCTAATACACCGTTATTCTTTACATTAGTTCCAGTCAGGTGGTGAGTGAATTTAGTATCATGCTTTAGTGATTCTAAATTCCATAAACTGCTAAATCTAGGTGCGCAACTTAAACATTTCATGTTACAGATATTAGACTGTCTAATATCAACTATGCCCAATCGGTCATCGATAAGTTCTGCGCTGTTATTGTTAAGAATTTCTGCGTAATAATCACTGTGAAAATTATTAGAATTTTGACGTAGACTCGTGATACCATCTTTTTCATCATCCCAGCACATTTTACAACTGTCGTGTTCTTCGCCGTCTAGCATACTCTGTCTTACTTTATTCCAGTTTTCACTGTGTCGTATATCGTGTATGCTGTTGTCGCCAGATACCATGTCGGTATGATACGGTAGTTGTCTTTTTTGTTTGCAACACATGGTAACGTCACTGCTAGGAGTTATATGCAAACCTTTCCATGCGTATGTGCATATCTTATTCATGGCTTAACCCACTGTCTGACGGTGTATGTAACTTCATTATACTCAATGACTTCTGGTGCAAAATAATCATCTACTATTTTTCTCACCATCGGGAAATGTCCATAGTCATCAAGAATTAATATTCCTCCAGAATTTAATATAGGGTATAAGTGATTTAATACATGCCTAGTTGGTGATTCTAGATCGACATCTATTCTTAATAAAGCAATGTCAGTCAACTGACCCATTGGCAATGTGTCTTCAACTAAGCCTACTACGAATTCAATTTCTCCAGAATAATTTATTATACTTACATTTTCTTGTACGTGTATTATATTAGAGTAACACCAATTACTGCCCTCGTCATCTGGATCATACTCTCGCTCAGTGAGCCAATCACTTATTAATGTACCATCATTAAAAGTCTCATGATCGTCAGGTGAAGGCACGCCTTTGTACGTATCAAGCATCCATATTTTTCTTAATGAATCATAATGATCACATACTTGCGCCATGATCATGCTACTCCCACCCATGTATACACCACATTCAACTAAGTCGCCAGATATATTATTTAATATTATTTCTTCCACACTATCAATTAAATTGAGTACACTGTCTAATTCCGTAACTGTATACGGACCGCACTGCTTTGCAATAGCACGTTTCCATTCTGGTATAGATATATCCCAATCGTAATTGGAATCCCATTTAGTTGCTTGCTCAATTGTCTGTGCATGACTATGCTTGTATCTACTGCTATATCTATTTTTCATGTTCTCTTCCATTTCACGCTGCATCCAAAACTAGGATTAGGTTTCCAGTTAATCGGTTTACCAACCAATGTCAAGTCTAGCGCATGTCTAACACTACTACCCGTTGGCATTAGTCTATTAGAGGTATGACTAGGATCTAATTCTCCGTGGTATACAATTATACCATCTTCGTTGACTATATAAAACTCTGGTGTACATACTGCATCATACTCGCGTGCAATACTTTGATCTTCATCAAATACATAATCACATTGTAAATCCCATCGTTCTATAAATGCTGGCATTAATTCTGGAGCATCTTCGACACTGCTATCATCGGTTGCTGGACTTGCATCATTGCTGTTCACTGCTACGATGTTCACTTGATCTTTGTAGTCTTTGACGATCTGGCTAATGGCGGGCATTCTAAACAATACATAAGGACAATGATTACATATAATCATTATCAAGTTTACCTTGCCAGATTCAACTAACTGTGTTGGTCGTTCACCTATCATACTGTTACTTGTTAATAGTGCCATACTATACTTCCTTTATCAAATGATGGAAATTATGCGACACGTGTGGGTGTGCGTTTATAATTTTCAGTTGTTCTAAAAATTCTTTGTGTTGCAAGTGCAACGGATCAAATACACTAATGGCAGTTACATGCTCTGGTGTGAATGCACCAGTTTCCCAATATACATGTTGTCTAAAATTAATAGTAAAAGTTCCTATCATATCTTTCGTAATGTCATCAATTATTTCCATTGCTTGAACCATTTCTTTAAAATTATATTCGCTCACTACATAACTAAAAATAAAATGACGTTTCATATCCTTTAAGTTGACTAGGAATTTAATATTGTTAATTAAAGATTCCCATATTCCGCCCAGTCTTGTAACGTTTTCATAAGTATCTTTTGTGCCAGCATCAAAACTTATATCAAACGTTTTAATATATTCTTGACAGTTAAAACTATTCCACATTTTCTTGTTGAGCAATACACCGTTTGTGACTATTTGGATATCATCTATATTTGGGTACTTCAATGCATCAAAATTGATTAAAAAATCTCTATATATTTTACTATAAATGGGATCACCTGAACCAGTTAGCATTATTCGTTTAATGCTGCTACCGAATGTATCTTCAATCTCATCTTGTACTGATTGTTTATTTTTGTGTGATTGACTATTTACATTGTCGTTTGGTATAGTATCATCTCTGCAACTAGGACACTTCATGTTACAACTTCTATCTTGTCCATATAGTATAGTTTCTACCATGGGAACTTCGGGAGGTACAAAGTTTTCTTTTAATACAAACCAATTTTTTTCTCCTGTGCGTCCTGCTAATACTTCGCTTATATCAGGACACAACGTGTGATCGCAATAACTAAAACTACCATCTAGTACACTCGCACGAATCTTTTCAGATGTTTCACCAAACCATCCTTCGGTAATGGATACTTGATTTTCTGTACCTACATTATCAATACTGGTCGGTAGCCAACTTGGGCAACACATGTATGACCCGAAATGATTGACATCTAAGTAGTTCCACGGTTTAGTGCATACCCATTTTTTTAATGTTTCTTCTTTTGTTAACATGATTCTCCATTGTTTTTTATGTTAAGTAATACAGTTGATCTTTCTTCACATGTAAGCAAGTGTTTCCGATTGCTGACTAATCTATCTGTAATCTGTGTGTATATTTTCAACCAATCATCATGGCTAATATCACACAACCTAGTGACTTCTAGAAACGTTGCTGTCATTCGTTCTATAGGATCAGCAATGCTATCATAACTATGATCTATGAAATCATCAAATACATCATATCCAATTTCACGCAGTGCCTGTACACTATATCGTTCTGCAAACATCACGAATGGCTGTAACCACGATATTGCTTTAAATGTTTTTTCACTATGAAATATAGTATGTTCTGTATAGTTTGTTTCGACAATCATTTCAAAGTACGAATCCAAGTGTGCATTTAGTAATTCATCAGTAACAGTGGATGCCTGGTTCTCTGATAGATTAACATACTCATGGAATAAATGTTTTTCTCCGTGTCTTATTACCCATGCGGTCAGTTCATTTACATCATGATTCCAAATTTTTGCAGTTGTATTAATAACACGAGTAAGACCCTGTAATGTAAAATTCAAACCCTTACCGTGGTGTGGTACTATTCCAAAACTATAGTTAATATCGTGTTGCAAATTTAAATCATTTATGCGTTTAACAATCTCTATCCGATGTGGACGTGTTAATCTATTTTTACATATTGCTTTAAATTTAGTAGGAGAGGTTATATTAATCTTTGCATCTGTGTATGAATGCATTACTGTATTACGTTTCGTCATTTTTGAACATACTAACTCCCAATAATTAGAATACTGTGTATCTACAAATTGTTTAGTACCTCTTATATAGTCACCAGATAAGTAAATAGTATTATCTGCAAACTCACCTAAGAATTTTTGAAAATTAATTGCATTATAATTAATAACTGGAAATCCTTCAAGTGAATGATCTAATATAATCTTACAACGTCCTTCTCTGATATCGCTGGCTACTAATGTCGGAACGTATAATTGTTCAGAAATGCCGTCATTTCCTATTACATCTAACAATTGAAATATGGCATTGTCTGCATATACATAGTAGTAATAGAAAGTATCAGGACGTGTATGAGTTATATGCTCTGTTGTTAAAAAGGCAGTAATTGCCTTTCCACCTTCGCCTACTAGTGATACATTCTTAGTTAATTGGTTTGTTGTTTTGGTACTATCAGTTATATATATTTGCATATATATATTTATGATTATTATAGTGGTAGTTAATTAGTTACATATCTATATGAGTGATAGAACTACGACTGATTTCGTCTAAATCCAATTCATGCTTGTTCGTGCAATATCCCAATGGTATTTTTCCTATTATGCACTCATCGTGTGGGACATGGTGATCAGATAAGTATTGTTTGAAATTACTATGTCCTAGTACTTGGAGTGTGAAACTATTTGGTTGCCACTCCAATCCTATATGAGCATGATGATCAATATTCGTAATATCAAATGGCAGTGGATTATCCATATCCATCCAGCAAGTAAAATATTCTTTACCTAACACACTAAACGGCAACCATATATCTGGATCAGTATCAAATGTACAATATTTTCTATACTCATTGTCAATCTGATAAGTGTCAAACATTCGTAAATCATTGTCGGTATTCCTCCAACGTTGTATAATATGATCTCCGTCGCTTTGCTTAAATCCCCAATCTAGTAATTCCTGTTTCCTAGGCGAGATAATTGTTTCTTCATACTCATGTATTTCACAGTTCATTTCAAATAATATTCTAAGAATTTCCTGAGTATCTTTATTGGTCAAATCAAAATCATGCTTGCCGTGATGACTGTCCCAGTTGTATTCTCTCCAATGCGTATATTTCGCACTCACCATATCAGATATGCTTGCATTTGGTAGGTCCCACCATGATTGGGTGAACGCACCATGTGTGATGAAGTGATGTATTTTATTTAAGAATATCTGTGGTTGATCAGCATACATCTTTCCTGGGAACTGTATGCCATGCTGTGTCGCTAACACATCTACATTATTATTGAATTTTTCAATCTCTGTATTTCTAATAACATGATCATGTGCATCTGGTACATTCTTATTCGGTATCTCGTGCCAATGCCATGTTTCTATGCGCTTATTAGCAGACTCCAATGGAGTAGCAATGCTATGCCAGTATTCAACGAAATCATTTTTGATTAATTCTATATTGGCGACTTGTCCATTGCTCCAATGTATCTTCATTCTACAGGCATTTTTCCAAACCGTCTTTCAAACTAACGTATTCAAAATTTGGTACTAGTCCTCGCAACTTAGTAATGTCTGGCACTCTACGTGGCGTACTACCCACTTGTCCATCTTCTAGTCTAAGTGTGGTGTAATCTATATTCATCAAATCCATTATTTGATGTGCCACATCTAGTATAGTTGTTTCTACATCTGAACCAATGTTGATTATCTCGTTCTCTGTATGGTATACTCTCTTAATAAGTTCACATGCATCATCTATGAAACAGAAACTTCTTGTATCGCTATGTCCGTATAGAACACTATCGCCCTGCTTTAGACGATCTACGAACTCAGGAATAAAATGATTCAATTGTCCAGGACCGTAGATGTTATGAAAGCGTATGATAGTATACGTGCTATTATTCTCAATGCTATTACTAATGACTGCGCTCTCCATTGCGATCTTACCACTAGCATAACACCAGCGAGGATTCTGAATGTCTTCTATCGTGAGTGCAACTGCTTCTGGTGTTGGTATGGTAGCCCATCCTTGATTGACTGTACTAGCGTATCCTTCACTGCTACTAGCATACACAAAGTGCGCATTAGGATAACGCTTGAGTAAGTTCATTGTGGGAGTCACTATACTATCTATGACACTAAATGGCGTGCTATAAAAGTTCTTTGTGCTATTGAAAGCCGCTAAGTGTATAATGGTGTCAACGTCAGGTAACGTGTTGACAAAGTCTATGTCGTTTAAGTTACCATTATAATCACAGTTATCATAATCAACAGTAATGCATTTCACGTATTCGCGCAATCGTTTTCCGATGAAGCCATTTGCTCCAGTTATTAAAATCATACTAATCCTCTCAAAAATGTTTCAAACAATTGTTCTTCTTGTGGTGCAATGTCAAACATATGATTTAAATTATAATCTAATGCTTCTCTTAATTGTTCTTTAATAGAAAAAATTGTTTGTTCTTTTCCTAGTTTCTCAACTTGCGTTAATACAGCGTCCCATCGCTCTGCATCATCTTCGATGTCATCATATCTTTCATCTATGATATCACCAGATGTTTTAAATCCTTTGCTTCGTAAAAATGACAGACTTCCTCTGCACCCAATTAATAAAAATGGAGTGCGGTGTAGTATAGGAGCAAGCACTGCATCACTTATAAATAACTTTCTACCTTCTGCCCAAGTTTCTGTAACTAAACAAACGGCACTTTGGTGATAATACTCACTGATGCTATTTATTGCATGTATATCAGCACAATTATTCGTATTAACATCAACATCATCTAATTTACGCGGAAGTGTATCATGCAGTTCATATATATGCTTTTTGATATCATTCCAATCAAATGTGTTGTTTCTGTCAAAATAATCGGGCCATTGTTCTTTTCTATACTTTAATTTATTATACGCATCTATAATAGTGGACGCGGGCAAATCATCTATTTCCTTTGGGAAACTATAACGAATATGTTTAAATGCGTATTCGTTATTTTGTTCTTGCATTTTTTTTAATCTTGAAACAGTGTATCCTCTATGTGCTTTGGGAAATCTGTTAGGGCATATTATAAAATTATCTATGTTACTAGATGCGCTGGTAGTCACATCGTCTATAGTTCCTATAATATTAGCAAAACTCCACAAAAACATACAAACACTTTTTACATTTATTTTACTGCCTTTGCAATATTCCTCTGCGTTCATGTCTCCCGTTAACCATGTAATCTGGGCACAATCTATGTTGAGTTCGTCTGCATTTGTTTCTAACATCGTATGTAAGTCAATACTCTCTACATGATTAATTGTATTTTTATAAACAGGTCCCCAACTCTCTTCCATAGTATCAATGACAATATGTATTCTTTTTTGGTTTATTAATGGTATCCACTCAGTAGGTATACAATTTAGCACTGTTCCATTATAAATCGTACTCACGGGAAGTGATCTACAATCGCCGTGGTGTTTAAACCAAATAATCTTAGTACTTAGATCAGATTCACTTACACACGACACTGTATTGACTGAAATAGATGTACCATATAAATGATCGCCCGTGTTAACATCATACCATTCTGTATTTGGTATTTTAAGAATCTGGAGCGGTTGCATTTTTAATTTCTTCCAACTTACATATTTCAAAAAACTCTGTCATCTCTGGGAATGTCTCTAAGAAATTTAAATTTCGACGACTATCATACTCTGTTACAAATTTAACAAAGTCTACACGCTTTATTGATATAGAGTGATTAGTTGTTGTGTTATCTGGTGCGGTTTGATCTTTTATAGTTTTCAGAATATCAATTAAAATTCTTCTTAGTTTCAATGACTCATTTGATTCAAATCCCATTAAATCATTCCAACCCGAATCAGTTGTGTTTGCATACATAAATTCAACAGCAGGAAACAAATAGTCTTGGACTAATGCTAACGTAATTATGTTTGCATCTAAAAACTCAGGGTGTCTTACATACGGGATATCAATTCCCACACGAGACACTTTTTTATCTGGTCTACCTATATGTAGCGGGGCTTTACGTGAGTTGTGATTAGCAGAAACATCAAGACCGCATTCTTCAAACCATTTGACAAGACCATTTACGTTGTAAGATTGTTTTAAAAATAAAACATATTCTAATAACTTCTTGAATGATGGTATACTGAACACATTAAACGCAGACATAAATGTAATTCTACTATTGTCGGTATTATCTAAAAAATATTCTACATTTTCTTTAAACAAATTCCAGTTCATGCCATATCTACTGTAGTCACATTGATCGCCAGTTGCTTCTGCACTTATAAACAATGTCATATTTTTAACACTATCGGTGTCTGTTAATTTCTTTGATAGTGCTGTGAATTTTTTCCAAAGTTTCTCTGGAACACATGCATTACTGTTCACTGCAAATTCTAAATTTGGGTTTGGATTCTCTAACAAATATTCCATTACCTTAAACGTATGCTTACTCATTAGAGGCTCACCGCCAGTTATTCTAAAGGTATGCATAGATGCAGATGCTTCGGGGAACCATTGCCAAAATGCATCAGTGTACGGATTGTCTTCGCTGTCTTTATACTGAACATCAGTGATTCCGTTATATTTATTGTCGGTCAATTCGTAAGCACCATGTGTTGCTATTTCTTCTATCCACTTGCTACTGAAACTGGGACCACAATAACTACATTTTAAATTACATACATTACTGAAACTAACTTCAACATACTTTGGAATTACATCTTCATCACCAGACATACTCACAATACTGTCGTGATCATGTACACTATAGGCATCTAAACTTTTCAATGTACGATCACTGAACTCACCAGTATTGTCTTCTATGCGCCAGCAAAAGTCACACTCTGTCGGGCGACCACCGTTAAGCATTTCCTTTCTAATTGATTTTTTAAATGAGGTATTATGTAGTGCGCTAGGATTTTCTTTTAGTTCATCTAATGGAATTTTGTGTGCGACCGGATGATGACAACTATGCGTCAGTCCTTGACCAAGATGCATAGTTACTTGTGTCCATTTCGCCAAGCAGAAA
>Ga0114994_10001385_pt1 | contig 17370 bp, 23 predicted proteins | sample ArcticOcean_MG_C_9_FD_87043 | JGI IMG/M metagenome (GOLD analysis project Ga0114994, IMG submission 87043) | Marine microbial communities from western Arctic Ocean - ArcticOcean_MG_CB2_152 | ecosystem: Environmental > Aquatic > Marine > Oceanic | place: Arctic Ocean: Canada Basin | collected...
AAGAGGTTCAGCAACCAGACCGCGGACGGGTCAGCACCCAAGGGCCGGGACTACCGCAAGCACGACTGGGCCATAACCACCACCATAGAGATAGATGGCGTGTCATACGTGATGCCCGTGCAGGTGTGATGAAGTTCTATCGTTGGTACGAGACCTACTCCTCATACAGCACCTACAACTGTCACAGTTGCACGATCTACATCAAGTAAACGCCCGGACTCAATTAAATACTGTCACAATGTTCAAGATGTTCGCCATCCTGTGTGTGCTGAGTTCAGCGGACTGCAGGGTCATGCACGAAGAGCCACCCCGACTGTACGGCACCCGGGCGGAGTGTGAGGCCGCGTCCGTGATCAAGTTCAGGGACACACTGCTCGTGCTGGAGGGCACACAGTACCACAGCCTGGACATGGGTTGTGAGACCGCGGGCAACAGCACCGGGATATAACACACTATAACAGTTTTCACACGCCAGGCCATTATAACATGTTTAAATACACACATGATGATCAGTCACCAGCACAGGTTGGTATTCACGCACATACCCAAGAACGCGGGCACCAGCATAAAGGCCTGGTTCCAACGCTGGGTGCCGGACGCCCGACCGGAGCACCTGCCACTGGGCACACACAAACACCACACCCCACATCACCTGCAACCCATGCCGGGCTACACGCACCTGGCGGTGGTTCGCAATCCCTATGACCGGCTCCTGAGCCAGTACTACTTCCATCTGGAGGCCTACACCAAGTACCTGTCCCGTGGGAATAAATGGGCCAAGAAGAAGAGCGTCCGCGACACCTACAACCAGCTACAGCAGGGCTTCGACAACTGGCTCACTGACCCATACCCCATAGCGGACCGGCATGCCAAGTGGTACGACTACCGTTGGTGCCCACAGGCCATGTGGTGCACCGAGGACACACACGTGCTCAAGTTCGAGACCCTGGAGGAGGACTTTGAATGGGTGCAGGATCGTGTGGGTGTTCAGGAGCCACTGGAGACACTGAACAGCACCGGCACCGACAACGATCACACCACCTCCGCCAATCGTGTGCTGTTGGCACCACACAGACCACTGATACAGTCTCACCTGATGGTGGACTTCCTGCGTTTTGGCTACGCACCGGACTTCAACAGGAGTGGTAAACTGGGCGGTTGAACCACCAAGACGGCGGTGAAATTACCATGTATGCCCTTACCCATGATAAGTAATAGTGTATACACAAGTAAAGGAGAGATCTATAATGCAAAAACATAAAATTAGATGGGTGATCGCACACTTACCGGAACACCTGTTCATAAGGACAGCCAATGCGTTCTCGAAAGCGTTGGATGAAATACTACCAGGACAGTTCGAGGTAGAGATCCTGAGGGCCAGCGAATACGTAGAGAAATACAACAAGTACCAAGATATAAAAGAATTACAAGATCTTTCATCAGATTCAAAGACTGCCATGGGCAGTTTCTTCCAAGCACTGGAACACGCAGACATAGAAATGGGACAGTTCCAACTGGCAGAGCTCGCAGACAGGTTCAGCGAACAGATGAATGTGTTTGACATGCCGTACATGTTTGACAACCACGAACACGTTAACCGTGTGGTAGAGGGAGACATCGGTGCCGAACTACAGGCAGGGATAGAGATGAACTCACCGATCAAACCACTGGCGTACACATACTCCGGCGGATACAGGACGTTCGGCAGTCACAAACCATTGGAGAGCCTAGCAGACATCAAGAAGGTGGCGACATCCAAGGGTGTGCTCGCAGACACACTGCGTACAGCACTGGGATCAGAGACCACAGAGCAAGGCAGTTACCTTTCAACAAAAGCAGACTTGCCCAACGACGACATACCAGTTGTGGAGTCCACTTACTTGAGATTCAATGACAAGGTCAAACACGTATACAAAACAGATCACTCCATGTTCATGACAGACATAGTGGTAAGCAAGAAATTCTTCAACACGTTGAACAAAGAACAACAGCAAGCCATGATGAAAGCCGCTGACCAAGCCGCCAAACAAGAGAGGCAATGGTCCATCGATGATGCAGAGAGTTTTGAGAATGACTCCGAAGCCCATGGCAGGACGATCACTACTATCACGGCCGACGAGGAAGCCATGTTCAGGAAAACATCACAGAGGATGTATGTGAAGTACCGTAGCATGTTCAAGGACAACATCATTCCACGTATCAAAAAACTGTCTTAACAACAGACTTCAAATTCTAAAGAAGGGCGGCTCATGTCGCCTTTTTTTGTGACCGTGGTATTATAACACTATAAATTGGTGGTTGACGTGTACACACTTATAGTGTATTATTATGTTATATGCCACTTACACCAATAGTAATAGAACAGACATCCAAAGGTGAAAGAAGCTACGACATTTTCAGTAGACTTCTCAAGGACAGAATCATTATGTTGGAAGGACCGATAGAGGAACACACAGCCTCAGTGCTTTGTGCTCAACTGTTATTCTTGGAATCACAAGATGCCACGAAGGATATCGTATTGTATATCAATTCGCCGGGCGGACTGGTAACGGCAGGTATGGCTATCTATGATACCATGCAGTATGTGAAGTCAGACATACAAACAATAGTAGTGGGCCAGGCTTGTTCTATGGGCTCACTCCTAGCAAGTGCAGGCACCAAAGGCAAGCGATTCATGTTGCCACATGCAAGGCACATGATACACCAACCCCTTGGTGGGGCTAGTGGACAGGCCACTGACGTTGAGATCAGGGCAAACGAATTACTACGTTGGAAGAAAGAACTTACTGAAATTTACGAGAAGAACACAGGACAACCCCTACAGCGATTAAAAGACGACATGGAACGAGACAAGTTCATGAACGCAGAAGAAGCCGTTGCATACGGGTTAGTTGACAAGATAATCACAAACAGAGCAGACGACGACAACAAGGAATAATATGACAGACGACAGATCAGAAGACCTATCATACGAGAACGAAGGTGGATTAAGAAGCACAGTGACCATCACACTGAAGGAGTACGATGCACTCCGTGAGAAGCAGAAGTACATCACTGACAGAGACCTGATTGGATGCATTGACAAGATAGAAGAACTTGTCAGAGCTCTGAGAAAACACATAGTCAGATCAGATTTTGAATAATTTACAAATTGTTATTTGAGATAAGGACCTTTAGGATTTGTTCACCCAATAAATTTTTCTGATCTTTTCTTGTAGTCTAACTGTTTTATCTCTGCGTCTGTGAGATCTATTAAGGCAGACTTATCAAAATTCCATTTGTACAATTTCTCTCCGCAATGATCCGGGATTAATTCTGATGGAGTTGATTTGAGATAATCATTACTCCATTTTGGTTCCACCAGGGCTTGCGATACTGTTTCATTATCTATTAGTTGTCTCTGATCAGAATGCTTGACCGCAGATGCTTCGGTGCCAGCGTAAATGAACAACAAGGGATATACAGGTCCTGCGTTAAAATATTTTCCAAAACTTTCGTTAAAGGGTACCGGCGTGTGCTGTATTTGACTGAGAAACCCAACATCGTAACCACGCGACTGAAGGCTCCTTGCATATTCTATTGCCGAAATTGTGTGACAGGCAACATATTGTCTTGTGAAACTGACTATTTCCTCTTCGCTTGATAGCTTGTAGTCGCCGTTAAAAAAACCATCCTTGAAAAAATTTCTGCTGATTGGCGGGTCAACTGCGTCTTCGCCGAAGTGATCTTCATCTTCCGGTGTCATTAACCATACAGCTACATGTCCGCAGTTCTTCATTGTTCTTTTGCTAGTCGACGGCTCTAGATATTTGTTGACCCAATCCCAGAATTCATTTACCAAGTTTGGATTGCTTTCTTCCCTGTGAGGTAACCAGATTCGAAAATGTGTTTTTGTATTCAAAGGAACCTGCAAGGATTTTGTTAAACAATAATTTATATCAGACTCGTTGGGATTTTGACTTTGATTTGTGTATCCTACTGTTTGATACAGCATCTGTCTTTTGTCAGGCATGTACTTTTAATTATCTACGACCCTTCTTGGATCCTGTGCTGATACGTTTTACTTTGATGTATCTTTTGTCGCCGATCTTGTAGACAGTGGGTTTAGGTGGCTCATAGGAGTCAAACAAACTACGCTTGTAAGTCTCGAGCCATCTTCTGATGTGTCTGAACATGCTAAACCCTCCGTCACTGTCATTATTTCTTGAACCACTTGATTGGGTTGATCTTTTCCCCTAGGTTCTCTACTTTTTCGTTGACCCACCATCCTGCGATGAATCCCGCTATGAATCCTATTGTTAAAAACATTTGACTCTCCTTATTATTCTACAGTTGGTGCAGGTTCGTTAGCGATGAGCATCCATGCAAATATCACTATGATAACAGCAACACCGATCACTGCTTTCTTGTTCTTCTTAACTTCGTCAATAATTTTCTTCATTGTAAGTCCTCCTTTTAAGATAACGGTATTTATCGAATATTATCTATCCATCTTACGCTCTTGTTTGGTTGTTTCGCAAGTGTCAGGGGAGAACATGCAAACCAAAGCATTTGCAATTCCTTCCATTCTCGCTACACCGCCAGCGTCAGGTTTCTTATCTTCATCCGGTATTGGATTCCCAACTGTATCTGTGACAGTGTCTGGCAGTACAGGGTTACTATTAATGATTTGTTTTTTTGCACATCCAGACAGTCCTATCAACATAAGCAATAGGAATAGTATTAGATATCTTTCTAATTCTTTATTCATACGGGTATTTAATGTGGTGTTGTGTTGTTTAATACACCAACTGATACTTTATTGGAACTTGTTGGCGTTAGTGGCAACCTTGCCAGTATTGGCACCGTTCTTTATCACATACTTCTGTGTGCCGTTGGCACCCGAGTTTACTTCTGTCCGTAGGTGCTTGAACATCAACTTCTGTTTGGCCTCACGTAACATCTTCTGAGCGTATGCTGTTATTGTTTTTGTGTCTCTCATAACTTTATTATATAGATTATTTATGCATTGTCAACAGGGCTGATATGCATATAGAACATACATGTATTTAACCACCTTTAAGTAATCATATTGTATCAAATATACAGTTGCTCCACGACATCCTTTACCATGCGTGTGTGTGCTTGTGTGTGCGTTTAACAGGTAGACATACGGTAGTTTGTAGTGTAGTATAATTATTGTGACGCCGCTTTAGCTCATCTGGTAGAGCAACTGATTTGTAATCAGTAGGTGCCCAGTTCGACTCCGGGAAGCGGCACCACAAATACCAAACTCGCCAATATTACCATTTATACCAAAAATGTCAATGGTGTCAGAGGGTTTGGTTGGTTTGGTGATTAACAACAACGAGAAACAAATGAAACTGACTATTGAATTCACTGACGGACATCACATCAAGATAAATCTACACGATTCCATGACACCATGGGTCAGGCATGTTGAAGCACTGGCAGGCAAATACAAGTACAGCCTCAACGACGGACAGTCGGCCATAGGCACTCATGAGTCTCCGGAAGTCTACGAAATACTTTTAGGTACGATAGGAAAACTACAAAAACTTAGACCAATCGGGTTCGAAGTCCCAGAAAAATTTACACATGATCAAGAAGTGCTGAACAAACTGCACAGGTACTACACAGATAGTTGTGCGGTTGTGGATCAAGGATCAGAACTCTTTGAGCTCGTCTCGAAGATCAATTATTGTGTACATGAGCTCGAGGACTTAACATCTAGCAGGACTAGAGTACACAACACAGGTGATCTCTGGTTTCACATACATGACTACCCAATGCCAACGGACTGCTGGATTGATCTCAAAGACAAGGAGCAGGAGAACTATAAGATTTTTGATTACAATTACGAATACGCCGTGAGACTGGATAGATCCATTCTCGGCAAGTGTGTGCTACAGGCATACGAGGAGAACGATGATCCCAACGCAAAGGACTGCACAGGTAGGATTGGGTCATATGGAGGATTTTTCATAGACACAAATAAAAAACTTAAAAATTTCTATCAATCAAACGAATTTGGTAATTGGTGCAAGAGTCACGGCAAGGAGCCAAAGGAATGGCCCTTGGAGTTCGTGATAGGAAATGTTGAACAGTTTAGTGACGAGCCCGAACAGTATAAAAACAAAACGCTTGCCAGACTAAACTTTGACACGGTCCCTTCGTCTATCGGTTAGGACAGCTGGTTTTCATCCTGCAAAGGGGGGTTCGATTCCCCCAGGGACCGCCACTACAAGTGCCCGTAGTTCAGTTGGATAGAATACAAGTTTCCTAAACTTGGGGTCGCAGGTTCGAATCCTGCCGGGCACACCACACAGCACAATAATTAATTGTGTGAAGAAATTTTATTCTATGACCAATGGTAAATTAATATTCAAACATGAAATACCCATTGAACTTTCTGCAGAGTGCAATGTTTCCTTAGAAGTATTGATCAATGAAAAATCAATTTGGAAAAATAATTATGAAAGCAATGTCAAGCATAACGAGGTTATTGCATTTGAAAACGAATACGCAGATGCAAAAAAAAACAAACTTACTTTTGTGTTCTCGGGTGACAAAGAAGTAGAAAAAAAATATTTGAAAATATCTCAGATAGTTATAAACAAACAAATTTTAAATCTGTATAATGCAGAATATTTCCCTGTCATCAATCAAGAATGGTGGCAACAGCTCAACTCAAATGAAAAAGACCAATACCAAGAAACAATCTACGGTAAGACAGGATCCGAGTATGGATGGTATGGAGAGATAAACTTCTATTACTGTGTAGGGTTTGACTATAGATCACACTTACGCTATAATCAAGATACAACAGACGAAACAAAATTACTCGGAGAGAAAATAAACTGGGTTTATCTGGACCAAAGTAGTAACCAAATACACAACAAAATAAAATGATTTATTCCCACAACACATTTGATCCCCTTAAGGAAATAATAATCGGTGACGTGGATCTGAACACGATTAAATTAGACGATCCTAGAAAGCAAAAAAGGATAGAGTACATATTCCAAAAGACCAAAGACGAACTAAACTACTTCCAGTCAGCTTTGGAATCTCGTAATATAAAAGTTTACAGGCCTTCACCTATTGCCAACACAGAAATTAAAACTCCGTTTTGGTCTAGCCCGGGCACAAAGATACCGTTGACCCCGAGGGATCTGTTCTTGGTACTAGGAAATACACTAGTAGAATCTGCGATGTGTGAACAAGAACGTTTCTTCGAACCATTCTACTATAGAGACATTATTATAGAACAATTCAAAAAAGGTGCCAAGTGGATAGCCATGCCGGCACCCAGGCATGACTACAAGAGTTATGAAATTGATTTGAGTGACGACATACCCAACCAAGATCCTATAATGGATGCTCCTGCATGTTTAAAATACGGAAAAGATGTTTTTGTAAACACACACGGTGCAGGCAATAGGCTGGGACTGGAATGGCTACGATCCACATTTGGTGATAGTTACACATTCCATGAAATCAACCAACCAGAGATTGTGGGGCACTTAGATTCTCAATTCACAATACTAAGACCAGGACTTCTACTTACATATCATGAAAGGGAGATACTACCCCAGTACTTCAAAGATTGGGAAATCATAAATGTTAATCCTACACACGACAGAACTAGTGCCAACGCACACACCTTGATAGATTCTAGGATACAGGATACGGATCCAGAAAATACTGTGTTAGTTGTGAACTGCCTCAGCATAGATAGAAACACTGTTGTCATGTGGGAACACTACAACACGGAAACAGAAATGCTGAAGCAATTTGAAAAACACGGTATAGAAGTTTTATTTGTACCGTTCACTTATTCTCACTTTTTCAACCAGGGAGTAACGTGTCTAACGTTAGACCTTAACAGACACACACCGGAAGGATTGGTAAAGTATTGATGAAGTTTGGTTACTACACAGACCGAGAACTACCAGTGAGCGTTGCACTAGATAGGTCATCACTCAAGGACTATAAGGTCAACTCGCATGGATACAGGTGCCCGGAATGGGATCCAATGCCGTCGGGAAAGAAGAATGTTGTTGTCCTAGGATGCAGTCATACCTTTGGCCAAGGCAACGCAGACAACGAACACTGGGTACACTTCTTATCACAACACAACACAGAAAGACTGCGTTACTGGAATCTCGGACAGCCAGGCGCCAGTGCCGACAAGGTTGTGCGTATACTGTATGGTTGCGAGAAACTTTTAGATCCAAAAATTATTATAGTGTGTTGGCCGTTCTGGAGTCGTAGGGAGAAGTTACAAACTTACGCACAGAGTCTAATAAGCCATGATGAGGAACTGAAAAATGAAAATGAACTTACGGACAAAAATAATTTCTTAAAGAACGTGTTCTTTGTTGAGAAGTATGCGGAGAAAAATGGAGCTAAGACTTTCCATTGCTTCGCACAGGATTCATACCACGAACATATAGATGGACTTGCTGTGTTGGAAAATTACACTATAAAGAACTGTTGGCCTTACTGGGACAGCAGAGAACAACGTAAGCAATACACCGAACCTAGTCTAGCTAGTGATGGAGTACACTACGGAGCTGAACATCACGAACGCTTTGCGGAATTGTTTCTTGATCGATTCTCTAGAAAGTTAAAGTAATCTTTTATATCTATATCACGCAAGGCATCCTGCCTGCTTATGAACTCATCTAGTTCTTTATCGTTGTTCCTGTCGATGGCTATTTCTTTTGGAGAAATGTGTTTAGCACGTTTTGTAAATTTGTTTTGGTATCTTACGTTTAGTACCTCCGGCACATCAAGAAATGCCCAGTCGTGGGGAATGTTTTTGTTCTTTGTAAAGTTTATTATTTCCGGCAGTGTTTTTACGTTAAAGCAACTTACCGTGGTCCACATGTCCAGTTGAAGCAGTTTATATGTCCTTTGTAATTCTTGATAAGCACGTATGGTTTTTTTGTAGTCTTCCCACCTGATAGGCCACCTGGTGTAGTCATGCACGTCACCTATCCCGTCAAGGCTTAAGGTCACAATCACCATTACGTTTCTTTTCAGAACATCCTCAAGCTCGTTGATCATTCTTGATCCGTTGGTGTTCATCCTCACAATCTTTACGTTAGCCGGCAACTCCTTTAGCACCTGCTTGTAATTCCTACTGGCAGTTGGTTCACCACCACTAACATCAAGTTCTAACATTCTTTCTATGGGTAGTTTTTTATAAACTTCCAAGTTGTCCACTTTGACATAGTTCTTTGAACTTAGACTGCCGATCTTCGTGCTGAGGCCGTTATTGCATGACTGGCAGGCACTATTACACACGTTGTCTAACACACCACCAACAATTAGATAATCCTCACGTATGGGATAAAGTAATTTGTGCCTGTCTATGCTTTTTGTCCTCACACTATCTCCTTTGACCTTTTCTGACTGCTCACATCGGATACACTGGCTGGGCCACTGGTCTTTACTCATTTTATTCTTGATATCTGATAACCACTGGCTCTCCTCCATTGCTTCAAAACTTTCAAACCCTTTTTGTTGTACCATGTGTCCACATTTACCCACAGTGCCGTTGGTGTACAATCTCGCGAAGTGCTCTAGCCTAGGACAAAACATTTTTGTATTTCCTTATGATTTGTTCTAGTTCAAGCGTCTGTCCTATTAGTTTCATTAGTTCATAATCAATATCAACGAACTTTTTAATTGGATCAACTGATATCTTTTCCATCCAGGCCAGTTCTGCTTTTTTGATGTCTGTAATTTTTTTAATATCTGTAAACGGTAGCAAGGTTACCTTACCTCTGTAAAATTTGGATAGATGTATCAGCCAAACGAATTGTGGACAGAAGTGCCTGTCATTCACTTTATCTTGTTCTACCATTGACCATGTTTGCCTAACGTCTAGTTTGTTCTGTCGACAATACTCGTTGATGCCTGAAATAAATCGGATAGCAGGATCTCTTAACAGAATCTGTATGTGCTCACAATCTTTTATTTGATCATTGATGTACGTGGTATCGGCCGCTTCTCTCAATGAGGACGATCCGTTTCTGAATATGGGATAGACTGTGTTGCTTCCTATACCAACAACCTCGCAGTCTGCATTGAGCAGTTTGATCCAGGATGTTGGCATTAGATCAATTCCTGTTCGGTCAATACTCTACTTACGTATTCCTCAGCGGATATGCTGTTGGGATCACTGAATGTCTGTGTGTTAACACCACCGGGTCTGATAAGTTCCATTTTAATTTTGTTTGATTGTAATCTCAGTTGTGCGTGAGCCAGCTCCAATGCCATCTTCTGATTACGGTACTCCATGGCTTCCCTCATTGTTAGGCCGTTAATATGTTTGTCCTCTTTCCATAGACACACCTCGGTGGATATATTCCATATGTGATGTGTGTAATTGCTGTCCTGCCATCTGTGCCACACTTCGAATAACAATTCGGTTTGGGCGTACATGCTAATTGCATTGTTGATCAACATGTCACAGGGCTCTATCAAGGAAGCGGTATGCATGATTCTTCTTATGTTATGTCCATCGCTCCTGGATATTCCAACAATGTCATGCCCTCGCTCTTCTAGTTGTCTGGCAAATTCTTTACCAATACCTCGCTTGTGTCCAGTGATTGCAATCTTCATATGAAATATTTAATTGGTAAACAGTGTCTATAAATATTTTTCATGATCATAGATTACCTAGGCAACCAAATCAATACCAAAGCTGTTCACGAACTTCCGATCTACAACCTGAAAGACGTACAGAAAGAAGTGTTGGGATGGGTCAAGTACAACACAGAATTTCTCAAAGACAAGACGTCAATGGGTTTCTGGAAGAAAATTGACTACAAGGATCTAGCAAGGTCTTGTCCGGCATTGATCAAATATTTCAAGCATGTCAGGATACCTATTCAGGAGATCACTGTGGGTGTGCTTACAGAAGCAATGACAGAAGGGTTCACACTGCATCATGGGTCACCTGGCAGGAACTTCAAAATAAACTTTCCTATTCTCAACACAGACGACGTTTACACCGAATGGTATGACATTCCAGAACATAGCCTTAGACAGTTCCCCCACATGATCAACGAACACACAAAAGAGGCATGCTATGACCTAAGTTCTATCCACGACAATGTTGACACTTTACATCCACTGCGAGTCAGATACAACATGCATTCATGTCCGATAGTGTTCAACAGCTACATTCCACACAGGGTGATGCCAGGAGCAAACGCAAAGTATCCTAGGATCATGTTGGCAACAATGCCTGTGGAAGATCCTTTCAGCCTAATGAAGTTGGGTTAGAGTAGCACTTTCAATTATTCCGCTCTCTGATGATCCGACCAGTTGTTCCAATCTGGCAAGCCTTTCCTTGAAGTCTGTGTGCAGAGGATGGCCTTGGTCGAAAATGTTGTGTTGTGGAAAATTATCAAAGGTGTTCCAGTCGTGGATCCTGCTCAACCATACTCTGTCGGCATTGTACTTCTGTCCCAGCATCATGATGTCTTCCATCTCGTGGTAGTTGTCTTTCTGCACCACGAAGTGCAGTATGAATCTAAAACCGTGCTTCTGCTTCAAATTAGATATGCATTCCAGGTTCTCGTTGATCTTGTCCCACTTGCCACCTAGTCTCAGTTTCTCATATGTGTTTTTACTTGCACCGTCTATGCTGACCCCAAGCTCCTGCAGATTGTTTATGACGTAGGGAACACGTGTGTGGAACTCCTTGAACATGAGTGCGTTGGTCAGTATGGAGTATTTGATGTTGTCCCGCTCGGGTGTCTGTTCCATAAAGTGCCTGTACACATGTGACGCAAACGGATCACCGTCTGATCCTATGTGCACCTGTATTGGATGTTCGTAGTGGTACAGCCACTCGTTGATCTTGTCCGCTAGTCGTATGCCCAGATTGTATGCAGAACCTTCCTTGTGGAATATCATGCCTTTCCTACAGCTGGGGCATCTCAGGTTACAACTGTCATCGATGGCGAGCCTTAGATGCTGTATGTGATCCGGCCGGCCATGCAACACGGCAGACTTGAGATACGCACACTGGTTCTCGTTACAATAACGATATGTTCCGTCAGTGATGGAACCCTGTAGGTGTTGGTGCATTTCACCGCCGATGATGTCTTCCAGCGATTTTATCTGCAGGTTACCTATGCTCTGCGGTAGCCAACTGGTGCACTCACAGGCATAGCATGAACCTTGCTTGTCTATCAGGATGGTGTCTCTGGGTCTGGGACACAGATTCTTAATCTTCAGATCTTTCTTGGTGTCAATGTTGTATTGGTTGAACAGTCTCTGGTTTATCATGTGTGCGTTTATTTACGGCCCACGTGGCCCGGTGGACGGATTAATTTGGTAAAAAAAGTGTGTACCAAAGGTTGCAATTTGGATAAATATGTCTTACAATCCAGAGCGGTCGCTAGGCCAGTGATCGCATTTCAATCATAATAGATCTGAGGAGAAAAACAATCTATGAAAATGACAAAGAAAAAAGCGGCTATTGGTGTGGCGATTATCATCGCACTAGTGGCTATATGGTCGGTTATGAAACCGGCACCGGCTGAAGCGGCCGAAATGAAAGTGTATGGTTCACTGAACTACATGCTGTCAAACAATGAGAATGCTTCAGGCGTATCAACATCTAAAGCGGAGAACAACGGTTCTTCTATCGGTGTTGATTTCAAAAGCAACCTTTCAGAGGGTGTTGACGGCTTCGCCAAGTTAGAAGTGGACGTTGACGCGGATGACTCTGGTTCGACGCCATTCGATTCTAAACTAGCCTACGCTGGTATAGACATGGGTGACGCAGGGGTGCTATCAGCAGGAAGACAGAACTCTGTGTTCAAGGGTGCTGTTACATCTAAAACAGATGTGTTCCCAGAATACGGCGGAAGTGCCGCACAGAAATTGTTCAGCAGAGATTCACACACAGTGGCTTACTCTAACAATTTAGGTGCTATCCAGTTCGACAACTTGATCAAGGTTGACGGCTCAACTGGTAAATCAGGCGTTGACGTGTACGAGACTGCGGCTTCCATGGACGTGTCTGAGAAACTTAACATCGGTGTTGCATACACGGATGACAAAGTTAACTCAGTGGAGTACATGGGTGCGGGTATCACATTCGACCTTACTGATGCTACAACAGTCGGTTTCACTCACACAATCAAGGAAGTGGAATCCACTAAATTGGAAACTACAGCCAATGAAGTGGTTGCTTCGCACCTGATCGGTTCGACAACTTTCTCAGTTGGTTACGGTGAGATCGAGGACGGTAACAAGTACACTACAGTTGGTGCTGAAAAGAAAATCGGCGACAGCTTTAGCTTGTACGGTGCTTTCCAACAAACAGACGTGCCTACAGGTGTAGACACACAAGACGCGGCGGCAGGAATCAAGTTTATATTCTAGTTCGCACGCACTGTGGAGTCGGTCAGCTCAAAGAAGGGCAGGCCGGCTTTACGCTTTTTAACGCTTCGCGTTATTTCTTAAAAACGCATATTTGGTAAATTTAACGCTTTCGCTTCGCTACGTAAATACTCCATGCGAGTAGCAGTAATCACAGACACAGCAAACAATAATCACTATCTACAATACCTAAAGTCATTTGCCAATGGCTGTGGGGGTGACATGGTCAGCAGTTCACAAGCACACAAGTATGATTGTGCTGTAATTTTTGGCAGTTACAAAAAAGAAAGAGGCAAGCCAGCACACAGGGGCAAAGGAAAAGTTATTCAAAGCGGTATGCCTTATGTGCAGATTGAAACACAACTGGTAGGAAGACCGATAACCACAGCATTGCACAACGAGTTCAGGGTTGGAGTAAACGGATTCCTCTGGGACGATGCCGAGTGGGGATTCGAACACATAAGATCTGATAGATCGAACAAAGTGTTTAAAAGGAACGGGTATGATCCAATCGTAGAATGGAGGTCATCTGGTGAACACATTTTACTCTGTATGCAGAAAGTGGGTGATGCCAGCATGAGGGGTGCTGATGTTTTCGAATGGACGGAGGCCACAGTAGAAAAGTTACGTGAACACACAGATAGGAAGATAGTAATAAGACCCCATCCTCTTTATAGGAAATCCACACTGCACAAAGAACTACAAGAAAAAATCCTGAGTGTGGCAGATGTTCATTGGCAAGAAACAGATTTAAGGAGGGATGGCTTTGTGCCTATACAGGATCAGTTGAATAAAGCCTGGTGCACTGTCACTTACACATCAGGATCGGGAATAGATGCAGTCCTACAGGGCATTCCAAATATAGCATGTGACACAGGAAGCATGGTGTACGATGTGAGCAGTAAGGAGATCAGTGAAGTTGAGAATCCTTTTACTGGAGACAAATTGGAATGGACTAATAAAATTGCACACTGTCAGTGGAGCATAGAAGAATTTGAATCCGGAGAGTGTTGGGAACACGTAAATAAAAGCATATGAAATATCATTTAAGCAACGGTTGTAGTTTCAGCACAAAAAAGACATACGGCAGTTGTCATCAAAGGTTAGGACAAGATCTAGAAATAGAGGAACCAACAATAAATCTTGCCAAAGGTGGCAGGGGCAATGACCGGATCGTTAACACCACCATGCACTGGTTCTTTAAAAATCCAGACAAGATAAAAGACACCTTTGTAAGTGTTGGGTGGACTACAGGGTACAGGTGGGATTACGTAAGCAGTGCGAGGACCCCGAAGGAGAAGCAAGGTGGCATCAAAGGAGAACTACTCAAGTTTGATTACCAGTGGGGTACGTGGCAGTTGCCTCATCATGACTTCTTCATGCGAGACAAAGACTTTGATATCGAGCTGGCAAGTGCTGTAAAACTTTACACCAACATTCTATCGTTACAGTATTTTTTAAAGTATCACAACATACCATATGTGTTTTATCACGCACTCACAAATGATCTACCCGAAGACGAAGTAAATGGGAAACCTAGACCGGATCTCAAATTGTTGAAGGATCAGATAGACAGGAAACACTTCTATAACTTCGAGAGCAGTGAGTACGCAAAAGAAAACGTGCAGATGCAACTGGACAATAGATCTTCTGTGGATCACAAAGTTAGCGTGAACAACAAGGACTATGTACAGAGTCACTTTGAATTTGTAGCCAAGAATGGCTGGGTGAAGTCAGTCAATGACGGCCATCCAAACCACACTGGTCACCACAGATGGGCTGAATGTCTGCACAAATTTGTTGTTGAAAATCAACTATGCACAAGATAAAATGCTTCATAATCAGTCAGCCCAAAGCAGGAACATATTTGTGTGCAAACATCCTTAAGGAGTTAGGATTTTATTTTGGTAACAATCATTTCAGTGAAAAGCATTTCGAAATATATCCCCCTGCAGGCTCTCCTGCACTAGCAGAAAAACTTCAGCATCCACATAGAGCCAAAATTCGATGTCCACTACGTCGGTCTCTTCCAAGAATAAAATCGGGAAAAGTAGGAGTAGGACACTTGGTATACAAGCACGACACTGAAAAACTGCTTCGTAAGTTTCACAAAATAGTGCTGACCAGGGACAAGAAAGATATTATCGCAAGTATGGACAGGTGGACGAAGTTAAGCAAACGACCACCGGCAAATTTGAACGCGGTGTTGGACATAGCAGATAGAATACTACCATGGATATCACGTGAAAGGGTTTTTCATATGACCTTTGATGACATGAAGAACATGAATCTGGACAAAATTAATAAGTTGCAAAGTTTTTTAGGAATTTATCATAGACTGGGAAGTGAGACGCTTATCAAAACAGCCTTGGCAGAGCCCAGCATTACTAAGGTCATTTAGTAACTGTGACACTGGCCTGATTCAGACAACTCCTCGCCAAAGGTTCAACTTCTCTATCAAAAGTTTGCATCCATTCGATGAGAGCTAACCATTCTCCGTCGCACCAATTACTCATCTTGCCTGCGAGTCGCCAATTGGCTATCTCGTCGAAGATTATCACGGTGCCTGGGACAATCCTGTCGTTCAGTTTCGTCAAAACAGTTTTAGCAGAAGAATAAAGATCTCCGTCTACGTGTAGTAACTGTATTGTGCCGTTGTGTTTAGCCTTCCACGGATCTATGGTTTCATCGAACCATCCCTTCCAGAGTTCTACCCTTGAATCAAAAACTGGCATAGGTACATTCATGTCACCTGGTTGATATACCTTATTGCCCACGTCCCATGACTCCGGTAACCCTTGCCAAGAATCAAATCCGTGTATGTGTGCTGTGGGCTTGTATTTCAAGAACTGTTCGATTGTGGTGCCTTCTCTTACTCCAAACTCCATCCAGTGACCGGTCTCGTTTTTAAAATTAAGAACAGAGTGGAACTTGATCCATTGTTCTCTGGTGCCGTCGAAGTTGAACTTGTCCTCACGTCCTGCGAACACGGGATCCAAAGAAACAAATTCTTTTAATAAATTATACTCTTTCGAGGGTATAGGATTCCTATAAGATTGCAGTTTCCTTGTTAATATCTCTAGTATAAGTTTTTTAGATTTAATCTGTCGAATACTTTTTGCCATGGCCTATGCTTTAATGAATGCAAGTTCCACAGAGTCTTTCCTGATTAGAATCCGATGTATCTCTTGATGTTGTTGAAAAATCCACGCTTGGAGTTCTGGATCTTTTCCCAATCCATCAGTTCTCGCCACAGTCTCTCACGCCATCCCCATGCTTGTCCGCACTTGGCACAGACCACTACTTTGTCCATGTTGCCAAATCCCATGGTGATGCCTTCATGCTCGATACCTTTAGGCCCTGGCCCATAACAAGTGACAGCATCCATCCAAGCATGTCCTGTTTCTTCTCTAGTGTCGAACCCTTCAATACCGTCCGTGCCACCTTTGGACACAAAGTTCATTGTCTCGAAACTGATTCTGTGTATTGTCATTGTGAATATTTATTCGTGAAAAAAGCGATGCCAAAAAAAATTGACACCGCTTAATTCTAAGTCTAAGTAAGGCTTACGTGAAACAAGTAGCCAATGAACCATCTGATGATAAGAAACCATCAACGAACCATTTGCTGTCTGAGATAGCAACACAGTTCACGTATGAACCAAGTTTACCACCTTTTGTTGAACCGTCCATCACGATCTGGTGATCAGCCGCATCCGGTTGGTCAAAACCAATTGTTGCAACACCTTCGTTCAACAACGTGATTGTTCCTAAGTCAGTGAAGTCATTTGAAATCAATTGACCTTGCAAAGTATCAGCCGAAGTTGCACCTGTGATAGTGAACGCATTCGACGTGATTGTTGTTCCAACGTGGATCGAGTACTGTAATCCTGCCGCCGCCGCTGGTAGAGTTACTGTCATACCTGCCGCCGCGTTACCAGTGATTACTGATCCT
>Ga0114994_10001387_pt1 | contig 17366 bp, 17 predicted proteins | sample ArcticOcean_MG_C_9_FD_87043 | JGI IMG/M metagenome (GOLD analysis project Ga0114994, IMG submission 87043) | Marine microbial communities from western Arctic Ocean - ArcticOcean_MG_CB2_152 | ecosystem: Environmental > Aquatic > Marine > Oceanic | place: Arctic Ocean: Canada Basin | collected...
GATGCAGTTCAGGTTATAGGTTATTTTAATTATATCAACAGAGTTGCTGAAGCTCTTAATGTTGACCTAGAAGAGGACGTAAGGGCTTGGGAAAAATAGCTGTGTTTTCTAAATATATTTAAATTTGAAAAATCTGAATTGTATATAAAAAGTTATTCACACATATAATAATATTATGTTAGCTAAAATATGGCAAAATATGATAAGCTTACTTGTTTAGTAGCAGATGATTACAGTACAGCCCGTAGAATAATTAAAAATAACTTAAAAGAGTTAGGATTTTCTTGTCTTGAAGCAGAAGATGGAGAGCAGGCTCTGGCCATTATATTGCAAACACCATTAGATCTGGTACTTGCAGACGTAAAAATGTCTAATAAGAATGGACTAGAACTGCTTGAGGATATTCGGGATGACGATAATCTTAAGGATATGCCTGTTATACTGACTATGATAGAGCCACTGGTAGAACTACTTTCAGCTGGTGGTGAGTTGGGAATGAATGATTACATTATAAAACCTTTTGATGTGTTTACCTTAGCAAAAGTGTTGGACAAAGTAATTGTAACTGAAGGAGGAGAGTCATTGTAGGTGGATAAAAATCAAGCCACGAGAATTCGCTGTTCCAAGTGCAGGTACTATCAAGTAACCTGGGATGCTGAAAACCCTTATGGTTGCATCAAACTGGGTTTCAAGTCCAGGATAGAGCCTGCAACTTATGTTGTTCAAGTTTCAGGTAATATCTGTCACAGTTTTTCACATAAAAAAGCACGTAAATGAACAGTATTTCAGATTGCTTTTTCGCCTGTTTCACCAGTGCGGATTCTGATCACTTGTTCTAGTTTAGAAACAAATATTTTACCGTCACCAATTCTTCCGGTTTTAGCAGCAGACTGAATAGCATCCACTGCTTTATCCAAATCTTCATCACTAACGACTATTTCTATTTTAACTTTTGGAAGAAAATCAACAATATATTCTGCTCCACGGTATAATTCCGTGTGCCCTTTTTGTCTTCCAAAGCCTTTTACTTCCATTACTGTCAGCCCGTGGATACCGGCAACACCAAGGTTTTCTTTAACTTCTTCTAGTTTAAATGGTTTGATAATAGCTTCAATTTTTTTCATTTAGATTCTCTATATATTAATTATGGATGAGGCAGAATACACTAAAATTATGGGGCTTTATGAGTCACATTTGCAAGTAAAAAAGTTGTCTTCTTCAGGAACTGTTCGTCTTTACTTGCATTCTGTTCAAATGTTCATAAGATTTTGTGAAAATTATCAACAACAATTAGCTCTTCCGGAGCATTGGGAAATTGCTGATGTAGGTCTAAGAGAACTGGAGGCTTTTCTAATACATCAAATTGACATCAAGCATTGGAAACGGAGTACCCTCGTTACCTGTGTCTGTGGAGTTAAAGGATTTTTAAAGTTTTTAACAGAATCACTCTACATATCCAGTAATCCTATTCAGCACTTTAAACTGCCGCGTGATCTCTCAGAAATAGGTCAGCAACGTTTTGACGCAAAGCAAATTAATGAATTATTTCAGCATACAACCGAAGCATCATTGAAGGGATATCAGCAGCGTTTGCTCATGGAATTAATATACGGATTGGGCATGTCACTAGCTAAAATTGTAAATATAATTTCCGCTATTCCGGAATTAGATGACGGACGTGTTCGTTTATATTTTCAAAATTCAAGATATCGAGACTACCCTTTCAGCCAGCCAGCTTTAAATATTTTGAAATCATACTTAAAATTAATAGACAGTATTGAGGGTCAAAACACATTCTGGATTAATCAAAATGCAAAATCATTAAGCTCTACTCAACTGCAAAATCTTCTCAATAAATATTTTGAAGCACACGATTTGCCAGCCATCAATGCGAATGAATTGCGTGATTTATCAGTGCACCATTTTTCCCAAGAAGGTGCGGACGTCCGATCTCTGCAGGCTCTTAGGCAAAGTAAACAACTCAGAAGACTGCAGTCTCTAAATGAAACTGACTTCAGTAACTTGCAAAATACATTTAAGCAAAAACATCTTAGAAGTTCTGTTCTAAAAGATGAATAAATCTTTAAATACTAGTTATAGTATAAATTATATCATCCTATTTGAAAGCATTATTTAGTGCGTAAAAAGACTGCTTTCCCATCCTCCATTTTTGTCTCCATAGCCATGAACCAGCAAATCTATCAGACTTGGGAGCATAGCCTGGGCTTTGATGTTCAATTCATTAACAGTTGTGCCGGTAGATAAAGGCGGTCGATTGAGCATCATATCAGTGAGTTTGCGATAGATCTGAACTAATTCTAAAACATCGTTGGCTGCGTATTCAAGTTGTTTGCTACTTAAATTATTATGTGCCCAATTGGTTTGCTGTTGATCTTTGTTGAGATCGTGACCTAATAATTCCTGACTCAGGTCCTTTAATCCGTGTCCCTGCGTATAGGTACGGATGAGTTTACTCATGACCTTCGTGCAGCGAAACGGACTGACTTCAATATTCATCGATGTTTTAAAAAAAGCTACATCACTTAAGGCGAAATGAAATACCTTGATCACGTTCTTGTCTGTCAATAATTTTTTTAGATTAGGCGGAACTTGTTTGTGTTCAGGTTTTACTAGACAGACATTCTTCTTGTCATCACAAATCTGTACCAGACATACTTCGTCTCGATAAAGTCGAAGTCCGTGTAATTCTGTATCAATTGCGATTACTGGTTCTGCTAAATACAGTTCCAGTAACTTGTCGGAAATATCTGTGCTTAAAGTATATGACATATTATTATTGAGTTATTTTATGGTTAGTCATTGGATAAACAATGTTTAGTGTTATTTGCTGTAGTTTGAACATATCTCAAAAAAAGTATATGTTCGATTTGTGTCATTATCAAACATATAATTTATCACCCAAAACAGATGATTTTAGTTGACCGCCCCGATTAATGAATATTCAATCAAATTATACTTATGATGCATTCGTAAATAATTGTCATTCCTGCGAAAGCGGAAAGGACATACATGTGTAGCATTTAGACTTTTCACGAGTTCATCACTTATATTTCATAATATTTAAAATTCGAGTGCTCAGATCTGCGCCTGTGCGATATAATATACTTAATCACCCCTATTACAAGCGTAAAGTTTTACTTTTTTGCTGAAGCAGTATAATAGCTAAATTTATGTTTTAGCCAGGTTCACTCCAGATAATTTCGATAACCACGGCAAAGCAAGTGTCAGAATAAGTCCAATTTCTGCGAGTGTCTGACTTTGAGTGTGCAGGCCACTGAATGCTTCACGGACAGAGAGACTGTTCCATGCTCCTACATTCAACACCATACTTTCCATCTCAGGAACCATCTTCAGGGCCAGCCACAGCCAAATCGCGTTGCCTGCAAACAGGATTATTTCACAAAGAAGCGCTAAGATGATGTGCTGTTTCCAGTAATTACGAATATAAAATTGTTCAAGTACACTTATCAGCAAAAACACTCCTGCAACGAGAGGGAAATATCTTACAAAGAATAGTGTAAAGAGAGTGCTTGCATATGAATGCGCATATTGAGCTATTTCAGGGGAAACTGTGAGCGGCATTACTTTAAAAGCGAGTGGAGCTAATACGGGTCCGGAAATTAACATTCCACCGACTACGATACTCCATGATAACCAGAAGATATATTTGATGAGTGATTGTAATATTGTTTGCATTATTTGATATTTATTTAATTAAACATAATATACTTATATAGCATTATGTCGATTATTATTATTGCACTTAAATTATTACGCCCAGTTTGTAACTAAAATAGTTTGGTTTGTGCAAGTAATAATATACTCCTTATTATATTATAATTCTGCTCTAGGCCATGAATTAATTTATGCACTAAGATTTACCTTCTAGTTGTTCATTCAACGGCCTTATATACAAACAAAGGGCACTTAACGTGATGCATTAAATAGTCTGTATTGCTACCCAAAATCATCCTACCTATAACTGTATGTGAGTGTGCTGAAGCATAATCATTTTTGCTGCGACACTTTTCTGTACATCCATGATTTTAACATAAGGTATACCAAACCTGACTAGCGTCTCGTATGTAGATTTTATCTCTATATCAGCAAGATACTTATTCAATTCATTTTTAATATGAGCAACCTCTGCATCATGTTCCTGTGTATCCATTTCACTAATAACCTCTTCGTCTTGCTTTTGAAAAAATCCTGTCTACATCATATAGTAGTTTCCGGCATACTCAGCAAGCTCATCAACATGTAAAAACACTAGCTTAGCATCATCTCTTTGCGCCCATTCATCTGCTCTTTTGATCAGTTCAAGATTTACATCTGTGTAATCAAGAGGTACTAGAATTATATCCTCAAGGACTGCGTCTGTACACTTATAGACGTAAACAGGTATTTTAGCTTCGTGCAATACATGATCCGTATTACTACCTAAAAATAGGCGATGCATAAATGAATGAGTATGTGCCGCCATGACAATTAATTGAGGCTGCAACTCATGCTCTAGTTCAAGAATTTTTTCGTAGGGTTTTCCTACACGGAACAGCACATCATAATCACTCTTTAATTTGTAACGCGAAACAGCAACTTCAAAGCGATCCTCAAATAACGGTGTTTTTTCTTCGCTCCAGGTATAATCAGGATTAATAACATAGAGTAATGACTACTTAGAATGCGTTTTTTGCCCCCATTGATCAGCATATCTTATTAGATCTTCGCTAATTTGAGTATTATCCAAAGGTACTAGAATTGTATTTTACATTTGGTCTCCATCAGTTAAAGTTTAACAAAATACTTATTAATATTAATTACTAATGAGTACAGTTTAGTTTATTAAACTATTTCTGAGTAGAAAATAAATCAGCAAATATACGTAGGTTAATTTTGTATTAGCTTATCTAATGATCAAGGAAAAAGACTGGGATAAAGAATGGTGCCGAGAGCGGGACTCGAACCCGCACGAGCATAGCCCACTGCCCCCTCAAGACAGCGTGTCTACCAGTTCCACCACCTCGGCATAAAATGAAGAGTTTTTATTATGTCAAAGTTCAGTTTTATTGCAAGTATTTTAAAAAGTGTTTTTGTAATTGAAATTTTATATTTTGAATTATTCTCTACAAATATATTAAATTAACATAATAATTTTATATATTATATTTGAAATATTATTAAATTAACTAAGCTTAATTTCCGTAAACACAATTTACAAATTAGAGGCATCTTTTAATCATCAAAGCAGTTGATTCTGGATTTTCAAGAGGGAACAAATGTGAACCCGGAAAAGGAATCAATTGTAATGCTGCGAATTTTCTATTTATCCAGCGCAAATCGGATGGCCAGAGGATAGGATTGTTGGCAGCATAGACCAAAGTTCCTTTTACTTTGTAGATATTCTTGGGAAAGGAGGTCAGAATTTTGTGAAATATAGCCACTTCTTTTGCTACCGGAATCGTCAGTTCCACATCTTTATTAACTTCAGTCAATCCGTGAGTTACGTAGTCATTCAGCGCTTGAGGATGGAAATTTTTAAACATCTTATTTGCTTTGAAAAACAACTTTGCCTGAGACTTAGAATCAAAATGATCACGCCGATTTTTTGACTTACCGGACGGGCTCACCAAATCCTCAATATTCATGGCACGCAACAGCCTGATAAAAGCACGCTTTTGTGATGAAAAAAGAGGTGGATCAAGTAAGATAATACTATGAAATAGCTCTGGATTTTTAGCTGCTGCAAGTAAAGTCAGCACACCTCCAAATGAATGGCCTATCCCAATTACAGCTTCCCCATGCTGCCCTGCGCTTTCCAGGATTTCATCCCTCAAGTCATACCAGTTTATCTCTGCGGAATTAGTGTTTTCGCCAAGAATATTGATAGTAGAAATTTTATGTTCTTTTAGTTGTTCAAAGAGTACAGAGTATGTTTTGGAGGGAAAGCCGTTTGCATGGCTAAATTGTATAATGGACATAATTTTTCAGGGACGGTAGCAATGCTGACAATTATTAGTTGATCTACTTAGTTTTACTATATTCATAAATGACATTGCCGCTACTATCGTGGAAACGCATTTGAAGCTTTTCACTGGTGATATCAAGCCAGACAAATCCTGTGTCGTTGTAAGTATATTTATTCGTTGCTGCTGATTTATTTAACTTTTCTCTTTCGCTTTGAGAACGATAGTGTGCACCACCCGCACCGCTAATCACATAATCAGTAGCAGAAGTTTCAGATTGTAAATGTGCCAAATTATGGTTATGACCTGCTAAGTATAGATCTACACGTCCTTCCAGAAACCAATTCCAATAACCGCGTGTTATTAAGTCAACGTCCCCATGTGTTCCATTCGAATAGATTGAATGGTGTCCAAAAGCAATAGTCCATGGTCGTTTTTCCGCATTAGCCTGAAGTTCCGCATCATTCTGATTCAGCTTTCTTCTCAACCTTTCTGAGGAAAAAGGGCAGTTTGTATTTAAGCCGTAAAAGCGAGCTTCTGCTGTATCGAATGAATACTCATAATTCGGCATACGCCAAGTTGAGCTTTTCAGACTGTAGATTAGCTGTGACAGTACGTCCTGTTTCACATCATGATTGCCTAGTACTGCAAAGAATGGTTTATTAAGTTTTTGATATACCAGTTCAAATTTAGTTTTAAACTGTGGATCATCTGTTGAGTTAACACCATCAGGATAAAAATTATCACCTAATAGTAAGAGCAGATCACAACCTGATTTTTCACAAACTTTTGCGATACCTTGAGCAACTTCAAACTGAGCCTCGTTACCTGTACCTGTGTCTCCGACTGCAATCAGCTGAAGGTGATCTGCCCGTAAAGGTTTTATTTCAACAGGAAGTACATCATCTTCGAGTTGGAAACAGCCAACTTCACTACCTTTCTCATAAAGTTTGTAACCACCAACACCACCGATTCCCAGCAATGAAATAAACAAGATCAGTTTCCACCAGACCAATAATCTCTTTTTTGGTTCAGTTCCGGTCATAAAAGGTTGTTATTTACTATTTTCAGCAATTGTAGGATATTCAATCAAGGTCAATAACTGTTCCAAAACTGGATCGCGTAATCCTAGCTGATGCAGGCATTTAACTGTATTTTGCACGTAATCGTGACAAGTACCACATTTACCCTCAGCACGAACTACACGCTGCGCAACATCCTCCAGTGCAAGGTCAGGCACATAATGCTCGTGTTCCGGATTGATAACGAAAGTTATTGCGGACACATTCTGTTGTTTTGTTTGCACACTAACCCAGGTGGGAATATAAGTTTCCGCAAACATTTCACGCTCCCAAACTATCTGAAGCTCAGTTTCTAAATGTTCCGGAGTAATCCGGAAGGCCATTCCCTGACATGAATCTCCCTGATCCAAACCAAATACCAAACCATGATAATCCGGAGTACCTCTGTATACTGTTGATTTTAAGCATAAACGTCTGTGAAAGCCTGATACTACACCTGTTATTTTTTCGGCAAATTTAAAGTCCGGATTCCACATCAATGAGCCATAACCAAAAACCCAGACTCCGTTTTCCAAATTTCTACCCTTTAACATGCCCTGAAATGAAGCAGATAATTCTTGGGAGGACATAGTACGAATTGAGTCAGCCTCTTTACCGGAACCCCACTTAAAGGTGGTCTTTTCCTGAGTAATAATTTCCAAATCTTTTGTCACGCTACAATCTTGTAACAGGGTTTATACTCTGAATCTCTGGATAATTTCATACGTTTATCATGGCTAAACGCAGCAAGTAAAGCATCAAGTTTTGCCATCAGTTGCGGATCACCGCTAATTTGAAAAGGACCATTTTTTTCAATCGCAAGTACCCCTTCTTCCTTGATATTTCCTGAAACAATTCCAGAAAACATTTTACGCAAATTACAAGCAAGTTCATGTTTTGGCTGATCATAATGCAAATTTAATGCAGACATCGCTTCATGTGTCGGACTGAACGGACGTTGATAGTCAAGCTCAATATGCAGCATCCAGTTGTAATAAAATGCATCACCCAACTTACGCCGATATTCTCGAACTTTCTTAATTCCTGCCTGTATTCTCTTTGCGACTTTTTCAGGATCTTCGATTATAATTTCGTAATATCCACGTGCTTCTTCTCCTAAGTTGGAACAGATAAATCTATCAATTTGTTCAAAATAAACTTTACTTTCAACTGGACCTGTAAAGATGAGGGGAAATGGCTGTTCAGCATTTTTCGGATGCATCAGTATACCAAGCAAATACAGAATTTCCTCAGTAGTCCCAACTGCTCCCGGAAAAACAATGAAACCGTGTCCAGAACGTACAAAAGCCTCAAGCCGCTTTTCAATATCAGGCATGACAACCAAAGTATTAACGATGGGATTCGGTGATTCTGAAGCAATAATTCCCGGTTCTGTAATACCAATATAACGACAGTTTTTGTAGCGTTGTTTTGCATGGGCAATGGTAGCGCCTTTCATGGGCCCTTTCATGGCTCCGGCACCACAACCTGTGCAAATGTTAAATTCACGTAAGCCAAGCTGATAACCTACTTTTTTTGTATATTGATATTCGATTTCGCCTATTGAATGTCCACCCCAGCAAACTACTAAATTTGGATCTGTCAAGTCTCTGAGCAATCCGGTATTACGTAAAATATGATAGACAAAATCAGTAATTGAGGAAGATTGATTTAGATCAAAACCTCCTTTTTTTGAAAGTTCGGTACCAACAAATACAATATCCCGCAACACCGAAAATAGATGTTCATTAATTCCCTGAATCAATTTTCCGTCCACAAACGCTTTTGGTGGTGCATTCCTCATTTCAAGCTTAATGCTTCGAGTCTGCTGTACAACTTTAATGCTGAAATCCGGAAAACTTTCTAACATTTCTTTTCCGCTGTCAGTGTGACTGTCACTGTTGAGAACAGCTAGGGCACAGCGTCGGAACAGTTCATTCAGACCTCCGTTTTGAGGATCACTGAGTTGACGAATTTCTTGTTGCGAAAGGAAATCGAGGATACCTTTTGGACGAATACTGGCATCCATATTTTAGAAGCTGGGAAAAGGGTTGAAATATAAACTGAAACGTTTAATTTAGTTGCAGGAAAGAGTTTTTAAGAGGCCCAAGAAGATAAGTTCAAGGCTTTAATTTCTATATCCCGGAGTCAATAATGAAGACGAGGGATAATTTTTCGCGCCCTCTTCTCATCGATTTGTTTTTACAGACTGACCAGTCGGTTTATCAACTTGCTCAATTAAACTGACTGCTTGATGGTGCAGAAACTGATGGTAGTCCCACAGATGAGCCGCCGACTGCAAAAGAACTGATGGCACGTTTTGTTTCACGACTGCCGCATTCCGGGCAGTCAATTTGTGAATCCATTTCAGAACTTCGCCGAAGTTCCGTAAATCCACTTGTGCATTGCGGACACTGGTATTCATAAAGTGGCATGTTTTATCCTACATTAAATAATTGAAAATCAGTGTATTAGTCTATCATGTTTTATACCTAAAATCAATCAGTTTTAGTACTGAGCAAGATTGTTCCTGAAAGTGCTTGAAACTTTTTTGGATTTGCTGATGTGAGACATTTTACTGAAAAAATAATATACTAAAACAGAAATAATCCAATTAAAAACTAAACCCAATAAATGTTAATGCTTTCAAATCATTGTTTATTAAAATACGCAAAAAAGTCGTTATTAGAAGCAGAGATGTAAAATATTATCTTGTATTTTAAGACTAAACTACCTTAGAATCAAACGTTTCAACAAATACCGACATGTGTATTTTCAAGCTGTTTTAATCAAAGCACTTATTCAGAGAAAATTTATGAAATTAATTCGAGTATATTTACTAATTTTCATTTCACTTTTATTGTTTACACAAACAGGCAGCGCCCAGGAGACTTCTGCGGATAACAGTAAGCAGAGTTCAACAGGAACAGTTGATGCGGATGAAGAGCAGGTTTTTCACATGGTGTCTTCAGGAGACAACAAAAACGTATTTCGTGATGCTGTGACAGAGCACATTGTCCGTTACAAAGGTATACAGGATTTTTATATTATACCTACTGTGGAAACCAAATGGCTAGGGACTTTGATTAATTCTGAAGTACAATGGCATGCACAGCTGCAAAAACTTGAACAAACATATCGTAAAACATTTCATAGATATGCGGAGCTAAAATCCGGACAAAACGATCAGGCTGTGCGTATAGAAAACTACACACAAAATATTTCTAAACTTGAAAAAGAAATTGCTGAAATCCGCCGGCAGATTGTCCAGATTAATGTTGATCAGCAGGTTTATATTAACAGTCTTAGTAAAACACCGATCACGACCCTGGTTGCCATCAAAACACTTTATACGCCTGATCTAATGAGTAGCAAGGACAAACTTGATATATTAAACGGCGCAATTTTCAGCAGTATGGAAGAACCCGTTATGGGGCATATAACTTCAACTTACAGCAGCAGTGTCAATATTCCATTACAAACCGGCCATATTCGCGTTACCTATATGTATCCGGAAAATATCACATATTTTGATTCCGAAGCAAACGAGCTTGTCTATCTGTTTTTACGCGTGGAAGCATACCCTTTTTCTACAGGTGCTTCAAACGATGGAACTGTTGAGGACAAAGGAGTAGAAGTAGATATTCTTGCTAATATTAAACAAATTCAGTCTTACCTCAATACAAAAGAAGTTGGGGATAAGCGCTTACTGGACTGGCTGATTAAAGAGTACAACAATCAAAATCTCAATAATGAACATCTGCTGAACTCAATCAGAGGCAAGTTAGTAGATTTCGAAATGTTCCGTAATGGTCTAAAGCAGAGTATTTCCGAACTCCATTCAAAAGTAAAAAATATCGCTGCACAAAGAGATTCACTTGAAGGCAGTGGAAACGCGGAATTGATCGAAGCGGAATACAAACGAGCCAAAGAAATTTATCATCAATACTATGCAACTAGAAAAGTACTGACTCACGAGAAGTATACTCTTGAAAACGATGTGATGTTCAGTCTCTTCCACATTGAAGGTGAATCAAGTAACAATAACGCTAACACAAAGCAAAAACCAATGCTGGGTTCAAATGTTGCTGCAAACATTCCTATCAGCGGCAGACCACTTAAAGACATTTTTGCCGATATCCTGATTACGGCAAATCAAAAAAGGAAAATCAATCTGCAGAACTATCATGAAAGAATTTACCGTGCAAACGAAGAGCAGACACAGCTCATTCAAGGTGCATTGGAATGGGAGGTAAAAAGTGAAGAATTCAGTATTTTGAAACTTACCCGCGGAAATGTAGGCTCAAGAAGTCATTTTGTACTGCATCTTGCCAAACGTACCAGTCTAATTTCAAATCCTGGCTTTCCCGCGCCAAAAAGCGGTATCTGCAAGTCAACACTCTTGTTTAAGCGTGGAAAAAACTTAATTCGTAATTCTTCAAAACCTGCGTTGGAAAATCTGGCAAAATGCCTTAGGAAATATCCAAGGCAGATGATCAAGATTACTGGACACACTGACCCTCTCAAACCGGATTTTGGTGAAGGTTCAAAATTCAGTAATGTTACTTTAGGTTTAAAACGCGCTGAGGCGGTCATGAACTCTTTAATTGCTCTGGACTTTAACCCTGGTCGTTTCATTGTTGTCAGCATGGGTGCAAAGGAGCCTTTAGCCATTGGGAGAGAGCAGAAAGACTTGGAGAAGAACCGTAGAGTTGATATTATCTCGACCCCGAATGAATAATCCAACCTTTAATTAAACAGACAGCTTTAACGCAATCGCGGCAAGAGTTTCAGGAACTCCTCAACAAAGTAAGTGGCGAACTTCTCAGTGTACGCTGAGTGGCAAGCCACGCAACCCAAACGCTTAAAGCTGTAACTCCGATGATGCTTATTAAACTTGTCTGCCATGTCCATTTCCAGAGATTTTCAAAAAACCACCAGGAAATTCCGTAAGACATGATTAAGCTGACAGTGACTCCAAACAAGCCTGCAAATATTCCCAATACCGCAAATTCAATTTGTATCATCTTCTGAATGTCGGAAAATCTGGCACCAAGTACTTTTAGCAAATTCAGTTCCCAGAGCCGTCCCTCAACTTCGTGACGTGCAATTGAAAAGACAACTACCAGGCCTGCCAAAATTGAGAGATAGGCCATCAGTCTGAGTGCTAAAACCATTTGATCAGAAATTTTCAAAACTCGTCCCACCATGCGTGTCACATCAATCACTGAAACGTTTGGATAATCGCTTACAATCCGGTTTTGCACATTCAGCCGGCGAGATGAGTCAAGCCCGCCTATTGAGCCTAAAAATGTTCCGGGCGCATCTTCTAAAACTCCGGGTTGAAAAAGAATGAAAAAATTCGGTTGAAAACTGTTCCACTGCACACGACGCAGGTTGATGACGATTGCCTCGACCATAACTTCCTGTACATTAAAGGTTAATAAATCACCCAATTTAAAACCCATTCTTTCAGCATAACGCACCTCCAATGAAACTTCCGCCGGTTTTCCGGAATCCCAATCGAACTTATTTGTCAAGGGACGCCCCTCCACAATCTGCTCAGAATCCGAAAGCTGTGTTCGGTATGACAGATTGAGGTTATGTCTCCGGAAGTTCTGCTGTCTTTCCTGTTCACGGGTCAGAGCCACTTTTTCAGTGTTAACATCAAAGCTCTTACCGTTCACTTTTTCCAGACGCGCTCGCACCATTGGTGAGAGAAAATTTAAGTTTACTTTTTCAGTTGCCAATGTTTTCCGGAGCGGTTCCATTTGTTCCGGCTGAATGTCAAATAAAAACAGACTGGGAATGCGAAAATCATCAGGCCTCGATACTTCTTCCTGCAAACCCTGATAAATTTGTGGAATCAAGTTTATCAATAAGGTTCCAAGAGCCAGTGCCAGAAAACAGGAAATAGCTCCTGTTCGGTTACGCTGAAGATTCCGGAAAGCAAGACGTTTCATAGTGCTTCCTGAAGTTTGACTGAACTTTCCTGCCAGATATAAGACAAGCCAGGCTAAACTGCCTAAAAACAGAATTGAAGCCAGCAGCATGCCCACAAAAGCACTGCCCACAATCAATGAATGGGACTGCCAGACTGACAAAGACCATGATAAAATCAGCAGAGGAAGATAACTCAAGCCCTGTCGCCAGATCGCTGGTGTAATTTCCTGTTGTCCAATATTATCATGAAAAAGCTGAAGCGGTTGAACTGTACTAATTCTTGACAGTACAGGCAGGCAAAAGACCAAACTCCCAAAACCACCTAAAACAAGAGCAAATAACAGACTGCTCAAACTTAGCTGAGTTTCAAAACCACTTGGCAGAAATTGTTCAAGCAGCAAAGGTAAAAGCGGTAAAATTGCTAATGAGAAGATAATCGCAAGTAACGCGGAACCAGTTCCGAGCAATGCCAGCTGCCACAAAACCATCCGGTAGGTTTGCTGACGGGTTGCACCAAGACTCATTAAAATCGAAATTTCACGAAAACGATGAACCAGATAATTACGAAAAAGATAAGCTGCACCTATTCCTGCCAGAAAGACCGCAATCATAGCTACTAAACCCAAATAATCATTGAGGTAACCCAACAGACGACCGAGGTTGTTTCCGGCTCTTTTATGGGTCAGGATTCTAATTTTTGAGTCTGATCCGGCAAAATTCTTTATTTGATTTTGTAGTTCAACCACAAGTCCAGCAAGGTCGCTACCTTCTGGAAGACGGTACAACCTCTGGTGGCTGACCCTACTTTTTTTGCTTAACAGACCAGTTTTCTGCATTTGTGAATATCCGAGATAAACACGTGGAGCAAGTCCGAAAGATGAGAATGAACTACTAGGATCATCAATTACTGTATCCGCAATTTTGAAACTCTGTTCACCAATTTTGATACTTCCACCGACTTTGAGTCCCAGCATGAACAGCAGTTCCGGATAAACCCAGGCTTCACCGGAAACAGCAAGGCTTTGTTCAATATTTTCACTTTCCACAACTCCATTCTTTTTCAAGACCATTTTTCCATAAAACGGAAATCCTTCCTCCACACCTGTGATCTGCACTAAGCGTGACTGATCTTTGGAGGCCACCATTGTAAACAGCGTTGTTTTACGAGTGGATAAAGTATTTTGCGGAAACTTTGCTTCAAGAGCGTCCAAAGTTTTTTCTTCAAATGGCAGATAACTCGTCAGTGCGATATCTGCTCCGAGAATCGCTTGTGAGTTTTGACCAAGATGATTATCGAGAGATTCTTTGAAGGAATCCAGTGCAATGAAACCGGCGAGTCCAAGCGCGAGATTGAAAAGAAAAAAGAGACTGAAACGCCGATTGTTCAGCAACTCCCTCAAAGCCAGTTTGAACCAGAAAAATGCTTGCGGATTTTTCATTGAAAAGTTCCGGAAAGAAGCGTCAACTGTCTTGAGCAGCGCTGGGCCAATTCAGTGTTGTGTGTTACCAGCAGCAATGTCATGCCTGTCGTCTGCACGAGATCAAAAAGCAGGTTACTTACCTGAACTCCTGTAGCATTATCCAGATTTCCTGTTGGTTCGTCAGCAAGCAAAATTGAGGGACGGATAACTATTGCTCTGGCGATGGCAACTCTCTGTGATTCACCACCACTGAGTTGATGTGGAAAATGTGATTCTCGCTCGGCCAGCCCAACTTGCTGCAAGGCTTCATGAGCGCGTTCCTGACTGTCTTTGTGACCAAATATTTCCAGTGGCAATGAAACATTTTCCAACGCAGTCAGGTGCGGCATCAAATAAAACTGTTGAAAAATGATGCCGATGTTTTCAGCACGGAATTGAGTCAATTTTTTTTCACTCATCGCGGAAATTTCCTGACCGCGTAAACGAAGTGAACCTGAGCTTTGACGATCCAAACCGGCCAACAGTGACAATAGCGTAGACTTACCGCTTCCGGATTGACCAACAACTGCTACCGTTTCTCCTTCCTCAACTTGCAGATTTAAGTTTTTCAGGACTTCAATTTTGTTGTGATCGGCCTGTGGGAAGGATTTATCTAAGCCTTTAATTTCTAGAATCATAAAAATACGTCTGGTTAAACTATCTTCGTTTTTGTTATAATGAATCTTAAATTGTACGAAAACCAGCTCATTTAATCAAATTATGACACGCTGTTTTTAGTATCATTTTGTAACGAATTGTAGAATCGGCGTCTGCATATTGGATTAATTTGTGCATCGGTGATTTATCAAAATCTCTATTTTATTCTTGACACTAACTCCAAGCTATGAGGAATAATGTGCAGTTTTGTGTCTTTACTATTTAATTTTTATTTTTCTAAATTTTATGTTGACTGCTTCTGAAGGCAAAGCAACGCAAAGCTACTAAGCTTTTTCTCCTTCTTACTAAGTCCGAGTTTTTCTTTCCTACGTTCCTAATTTTTCCGAAAGCGATAATAGTCTTTCCATCTGTGTTCTCAGTGATACTGTGATTAAATAACAATGACCAGTTATGATTTTGACTGGATTATTAAAACTTACAAACAAGGTTAATTATGAAACATTTAATATTTATTATTTTAATTTCATTAATCAATTTACTTAGGCAGTGTTCGGCAAAAGCCGTAACCTGGAAAATCAATTTATTATTCTCAGTCCAATTATATAGGCAGGATTTAGGCAAAAGACCTAACCCGGAGATTCACATGATGAAATTGAAAAATACATTTGAAGCTATAGCCTTATAACGAGACGAACCTCTTTTTTAACTTGGAATTGTCGTAGTTGTTGATATTTTTGTAGGATAATATTTTTTAAAATCTTTTCAGATAGAAATCATGGAAACATTAAACATTTTACTAATCGGCGCGGGAACAGGTGCTATACTTGCGATTGTCAGTATGTTGCTGATTAATGCCTCAAACTCTGAACAGTATCCTCTTGGTGGATTCCTCCCAGCACTGTGGATGGTAGCTGAACTGGGAGTTGATTCCAAAGTGGTAGTGGCTGGTATTTTAATGTTGGGCGGATTGACAGGATTTTATCTGACACTGACTTTTTGGAAGGAACGACCTGCAGTCTTGAGAAGTAACCCAGCACAGGCAACACATACAGCACATGACGCTGAAGCAGTAACTACGAACGAGCACGCAACTATAACCGTCAGCGGAAAGTCTTTAGCAGAGTTTCTCTAGGAAGCTTTCGACTCCAAATCCGATCGACTCCACTTTGACAGACTCATTGCACTGCGCACAAGCTACGACTTTTCAACAGTTACGAATTTAAGCTTATTTGCTGATAATGTTGTGTTCCGGACCAAAAGGGAATTTGGTTATATTTTCGGCGCCGTCTTCTGTCACAACAAGAATATCGTGTTCACGGTAGCCTCCCGCTCCAGCCATGCTTTCCGGAAGCATCACCATCGGTTCAATTGAAACGACCATATTCGGTTCCAGCACAGTTTCAATATCCTCACGCAGTTCCAGTCCGGCTTCACGTCCGTAATAGTGGGAAAGTGTTCCGAAAGAATGACCATAACCAAAAGTACGGAACTGCAACAAATCATGTTTGATAAAAATCTCATTCAGTTCTCCGGCGATATCACAACACTTTACCCCCGGTTTAATCAATTCCAACCCCCTTCGGTGTACCTCAACGTTAGCCTCCCAAATTTCCAGATGACGCTCTGAGGCGTGATCAAAAAATAAAGTGCGTTCCAAAGCCGTGTAATACCCTCCAATCATCGGGAAACAGTTTAAACTGAGAATATCACCTTTTTGAATTTTACGAGTACTGACAGGATTGTGAGCACCATCAGTGTTAATTCCGGACTGGAACCAGGTCCAAGTATCCATAATATCACTTTCCGGATAACGTTTCGCTATTTCACGCACCATCGTTTGAGTGGCATGCAGAGCAACTTCATGTTCCGGAACTCCTTCAGCGATTGCTTCCACACAAGCCGCACCGCCAATATCTCCGACTTGCGCGCCGTTGCGTATTAATGCTATTTCTTCCACTGATTTAATCATGCGTTGCCGCATGGTCATTTTTGAAATATCAACAATTTTAGCGTCAGGGAGTGCGGCCTGAAGTTTGTTTAAATTTTCCAGATTGATGTGATCATACTCAACACCTATGCGGACTTTACCGTGCATTTCCTGTTTGGCAGCCCTGAAATAATTATCGCGTTCCCAATCTGTAAAAATAATATTATCACCAAAACCACGACGCCAAGGTTGACCTCCGTCAATATTTGCGGTGATTGATTTGAGCTTATCCTGCGTCACCACCAGTCCATAAGGACGTCCAAATGAGCAATAAACAAAATGATTATAATAGTTGATGTTATGGATGGAAGTA
>Ga0114994_10001389_pt1 | contig 17360 bp, 12 predicted proteins | sample ArcticOcean_MG_C_9_FD_87043 | JGI IMG/M metagenome (GOLD analysis project Ga0114994, IMG submission 87043) | Marine microbial communities from western Arctic Ocean - ArcticOcean_MG_CB2_152 | ecosystem: Environmental > Aquatic > Marine > Oceanic | place: Arctic Ocean: Canada Basin | collected...
ACTCTTTAGACTTTCTTTCTCCCTCCATTTTTTCTTTGGTCATCTTTTCTCGGTACTTCACAAAGAAAGTCACAGTGATAATTAAAAGAATTACGTACCCAACAATAGACTCAATTCGTAACCACCAGGGAGGTAAATTATTAATTTTCAAAGAAATTATATTTTCACTTTCATCACCACTACTGTTTATCGCACTTATTTTAAACTCAGAAGAGTAAAGAGGAATTGATTTTAAAGAAATCATATTATTATAACCGTTAGATAAAACATCTTGATAGATGTCAGAAGACAAATAATATTTGATTTGATTTGGCTTGAAAGATGAGTTTGTAAAAAGAGTTAATTCAATCGAGCTAATCGAATTATCGATTTCTATAAGATTATCATCACTTATAGGCAACACTTGCTTTTGATTTTCTTTATCATACCCAATTACATTTAAGACATGTAAATCAAATTTTTCTTTTTGAAAATCATCGATTTTGTTAGGATTAAACTCCTGAATATTATCGACTCCTGAAACAATAATTTTTTCTCCAACTGAATGTAGTGCTTCTCTATGAAAAGAGTTTATGTCAAGACCATCAATACTATTTATGTTACGGATGTCACTCTTGTTATTTATGGAATTAACCCCATTACCTGTTTGAACCCATACAAGCTCATCCTTCTTCATAAAGTCATAAATATTATTAGACAATAGCCCATCACCTACAGTAAAGTTGGTGAACAAACTGTCTTTTAGACTTAAGGAAAACATTCCATCTCCTCTTGAAGCAATTAAAAGGTTTTGAGATTTAGAATTAAAAAACAACTTAGTAACTGAGCCAGAAGCTAATGTTTTACGATTACCTTCTTCGTATGAATAGTTTTTGACATAATTATTAAAATTCTCTTTGTAAACCCTCAAGCCAGTATTAAAATCAGACACCCATAAAAAAGAATTAACTAGTTCAATATCACTGAAGCTTTTCGGAATATTGGGATTTATGAGCTTATTGTATTTGTATTTTATTTGACTGCTTAAAAAATCATTTTTAAAATTAAGATCAAACTTGTCAGGAACTAAATATGAAACGACGCCATTACCTGTTGATAAGTAAATAACAGAATCAATTAACTTAACATTGTTTAGCTTTCCGTTTAATATATCATTTGCAGAAAAAATATTTTCTAAAGACCTAGACGACGAAAGGTCAATTATAGAGAGGTTTTCATTTGCAACAAACAACAGGTCGTCTTTTAATTCAAATTTAGTATTTGAATTAATATCAACATTAACCCTGTAAACTCTTTGCTTTTGTTTGTTTGTGTAAGAAATTAAAATAAGTTCTTTATAAACAGAAATACTTCTATTTTCAGAAACATTATAGAACAACACCCCGTCCCTAGTATCAATATCTGAAACGAGTTTTGAGACATTTGACTCGGTATAGATTCCTTGATCAGTTCCAATGAAAACTTTATTTCCTTCCGTAATATAAACTGTTTGAATTCCTGAAGGAATTAAAAAAGACTCTTTGGATAAACTTTTAAGATTTATTTTATTTAACTCATTACCTCCTTTTGAATATAAATATAAATGATCTCCTTTTCTTAAAGAATTAAGGTTAGGTTCTTTTGATACGTTATAATGAAAGGTAATATCTGTATTAGAAATATTATAAGTATATAAGTCACCTCCAGAAACTATTACATCCGTGTTTTCATCAATTTTAGATATTAGATCAACGTCGACACCTTTTCCAAATATATTTTTGTCAAACTTTTCAGAGAATTCATTAAAAATATTTATACCATTACCTGTAGCAACAAGCAATTCATTATTCGAAATCCGTACTATCGATTTAATATTATTTGACAACAAACTTGACGACCTCTGCTTAATATATCTTTTAACTGTTTTTTGAGATCTATTAAAAACATTAAACCCGTTAGGTGTCCCAATAAATATTTTTTCTTCACCAAAAACTATTAAATTATTTTTGTTTGCATAATCAAAACTTGAACTAGACAAAGTCGTTGGATTAAGAGGGTCATACTTTAAATGAAACTGAATTTCCAGAGATGAATTTAAAACATAAACTCCTGAGAATTCAGAAGAAACCCAATAGGTGTTCGATTGGGAATCGAAATTGACAGCCACGGGCCTGGACTCTAACTCAACCCTTTTGAAAGAAAATGTTTTGGGGTTAAAGAAACTTAACCCTTCATTTGAAAAGGCCGCAATTAGTCCATTATTTAGTTCTTTTAATTCATATACCTCAGAATTAAGCAAACCTTTTTTATTTGAAATATTTGAATAAAATACGGTGTTGTTGGATGGAGTTATTAAGTTTAAACCTTCGTCTGTTCCTATCCATTTTCCTCCACGTCTATCTAAAAGAAAGCTTTCAACATAATTAGAGCTTAGCTCAAGATTATAAGACGAATACTGAGCAACCAGAGTTGTATTAAAAAGCAGAAAAACAAATATTAGCTTTTTTTTCAAGAACTTAAACTTTATCAAGTTGGGCTTGAGCTAAAGATCTAATAATTGAGTTTTCCCATCCCGCAAAATTATAGTTTGCTAAATACGTAAAAAGCTCAGTACTTTCACTCTTTTTTCCCTTAGCATTAACAGCCAAAGCATAAAAATAAAGCTGATAATTGTCAGCTTCAAGAAGAGCTCGTGGAATCTGATCGTAAAATGAAATAGAAGCATCAATGTTCCCAGACATTAAATTTAGGTAACCCGAAAGCTTATAAAAATTTATCATCGCCTTTGAATCATAAACCAGATATTCACTTGAAAGAAGAGAGTATGATTTTAATTCATTTGAAGCCTCTTCAAATTCACCAAACAAAATTAAATACCAGATTTTATTGAACTCGTTATTGATATCAATATTAAGTTCGATTCTTCTAATCTCATCTTCACTTGAAGCTGAGGAAGTCTGAAATTTCTTTATTTCGTCTTGATGGTTGTTCATGCTTTGAAGACTTTCTAAGGCATCTTCTTTCATTTGACTGTGACCATAAGTTATAAACCTTTCAAAATCACATCTGTACAAAAATATGTTTTTTCCTATTTCATCAAGAGTAGTATTCTTTAAAACTCTATCTTCTAATAGGTCAATTTCTTTTATGGCATCATTGTATTTTTTCTCATACAAATATGTGTTTGCCAGCCATCTTGAAATATTTACATCATATCCAATCCTGTAATCAATAGCAATAGACGCTCTATATATTTCCCTTGTCTTTTCATATTCTTCTTTAAACAAATAATTATGTCCACTAACTAATAATGTTTGCTTGTACGAAGGCGAATCTTTATCTTCAATTAAATTTATGGCTCTATCATAAGCATTAAGAGACTTATCAAACTCTCCTTGAGCTCGATATATGTTACCTAATAATCTTGAATAAGCATAATTTTTTTGATCACTTTTTTCTGCATCTTCTATTAATGATATAGCCTTTTCCTGATCAATTTCATCATCGGCTAAGAGTTGAAAATCGACTGTAGTGACATAATGCAACTGAGATAATAGAATTTTTGCCATAGAGTTATTAGGGTCTATTTTTAAAGCCTTTTCCCAGCTTAATTTAGATTTGGCAGGGTCTAAAAGCACCATGTTCTGAAAGCTTCCAGTATACAGCCACAAATAATAATAACCAGGATACTTATCTGTAATATCATTGAGCATACCCTCAGCTTTAACCAAATTTCTAGAAACATTTTCTTCATAAATAGAAGTTATTAGAGCCTTTTCAATCTCTGAAACACTCTCTCTGTTTTCATAAGCATCAGTTATAATTTTTCTACGCTCACCAGAGTTTAAATTATTATTATAACTCCCTCTAAGTGCATTTGAAAGATGAAAATTAGAGTCTAGCTCAAATATTTTATCTAAAATTGGCAAAACTTGAGGACCATCCATTCGATATCCGGTTTTGACTCTAAAAACATCACTTGTAAATAAACTCAGAGCTTCTTCGGAAGATGAGGTTAAAGGGATTTCTAACACTTCTTTTTCATTGGAGCAGCCAATAAAAATCACAGAGATAAATAATAAACAAAGTAACTTTTTCATTTTAATAGTTTTAATTAGTAATGTACAATTAATTAGAGACCTAAGCTGCTTTTTTAATTACGACAATAGTTATATCATCAGGATTCATAACACCTTTAGCCCAGTCATCTGAAAGATAAACAAGCGCATTTTTAATTTCTTCTGCACTACACTCAGCATTTTCTTTAATGCAATTTTCTACTTTTTCATAGTCCAACAAATCATTTGTTGGATTAGGTAATTCTGGTAGGCCATCTGAAATCATTACCATAACATCTCCAGCTTTAAAGTCTTTTTTGACACCATCAAACTTTTCACCTTCAAGCCCTCCCAAAGGAAGATTAGGGACCAAAACCTCTTCAACTTCTTTAGATTTAGAAGAGAAGAAGTAAGTAGGAGGCATTGCAGCAGAACTAATCTCCACAGCATTTTTATTGAATTTCGCAACACTAAGACTCATTCTAAGTCTACCAAAATTCACTCGTTTTACAATCCTGTTAAGCTGTTCTAAAATTATTGAAGGAGTGCCCATAGGAACTCCGTTAAGTCCTGCTTTAGTAACAGAAACCATTATTCCTGAGGTCACACCATGACCTGTTGCATCACCACAAATAGCATAAAAGTATTTTCCTTTTTTATAAAAGAAGTCGTAATAATCTCCACCGATTTCTGTAGCAGGCTTTAAATAGGTGCTAATTTCAAAACCTTCCACAACAGGAAGAACTTTGGGGAGTAAACTACTTTGAAGCTCTTTTGCCTCTTCTAATTCTTTAGATTTTCTTTCTCCTTCCATCAGCTCTTTGGCTTTTTTCTCTCTATACTTAACAAAGAAAGCGACAAGAACAATTAAAAGAATTATATAACCAAAAACGGATTCAACCCTTAACCACCAAGGAGGAGCATTATAAACTGAAATAGACAAAGAGTTACTACTTTTCTCTCCATTTCCGTTAATTCCATAAAAGTTTAGATTTGAAGTATAATAAGGCAGACCACTAAGCTGAATTTGATTATTATAACCATTTTTGACTAGCTCTTTACCGTTTTCCTTTTCAACAAAATACTTCACCTGATTAGACTTGTAGCTAGTATCTGAAAATAGATCAAATAGAATCGTTTTTATTTTATAGTCAACGTTAATTACGCCATTATTAATTGGAAGTACTTTTCTGTCATTCAGCTCATCTATTCCGACAATGTTAAAGGAATTAATTTTAAAGTTGTCGTTTGAAGGTTTAATTGATTCTAGCGAAAATGACTGCAAAGACTCTTCTCCCGAAACAATTATTTCATTATTAATCTTATGTAGTGATTCTTTGTGAAAAGTAACAGGACTTAATCCATCTTCAATAGTAATGTTTTTGATCAGTCCGTTTTCAATAAAATTTATCCCTGTTCCTGATTGAAAAAATAAACGTTCAGAGGATTGTAAAAAATCATATACATTATTAGAAAGCATTCCGTCTTCAATATTTAGATTTGAAAAAGTACTGTCATCCAAGTGATACTTAAAAAGCCCTGATCCTATCGAGCCAACATACAGTACTCTTTCGCCTAGTATATACATTAACTTTGTTGGAGTAGAAGTAGCAAGTGAGTTTTTAGAATCACCGTTAAATTTGAAATTTTTTATGAATGAGTTAAAATCATTTTTGTAGACCGAAAGGCCTGATTGTTGGTTTGTAACATAATAAAGCGATCCAATTTTTTCAATATCAACAAACCCTCTGGGAACTTTGCTATTTAAAAGCTCGTTGTAATCATAAAAAGTTAGTTGTGATCCTGTATTTTTTTCAAACAATATATTTATTGGGATCTCGAACAAACCATTATCATGAGAAACATATAGCGTGTCATCTATACTTTTCATATTATCAATAGTATAGCCTTTAAAAGAATCTTCAGTCAAAACTGACTCATGAAAGTTTTTTTTTATTAAATCAAAAACATGAAGATTTTTTTTGCCAATAAAAATCAAATTTCCATTTGTTTCAAATGACATTTTTGAAAAATTAACGGAAAAATCTTTTTTATAAACGCTATTGTTGTTTAAATCCTTTACCTCAATTGTGTTATCAGAGATATTAACTTGCTGATTTTTGAAAACATAGAAAAAGTCAGATTTAATAAAAGCATCAAGCTTATTTACTGAAACATTTTGTTTTTCTAATTTTTTAACACCATTATTAGTTCCAAAATACACTTTATCAGCATGAACCTTAACAGAGCTTAAAGCCCCACCTGTGCTATAGTTTGTTTTATTTGTAAAGTTATAATCAGTCTGGGTAATGCTTGAAGAGTTTTTATCCCAAAATAAAAGATGACTGTTGCTTCTAGTCATATTATTGTTAGTGGGAATAGAATTTGTTTTAAGAGCGTTGATTTTTAAATCATTGGAATTAAGAGAAACTACATAATCAGCATCAACTGTTCTTAAAAAAACAGGCCCTTCAGGAATAGATGATAAAGAGTTTATTGAAGACGAGGTGCTAACTTTACCTTCAAATTTAGAAGATTCTATATCAAAAACAACAAGTTCGTTTTCACTCGCGATCAAGATCTTCTTATTAAACCCCTCAATGCCAACAATATTATTACTTGATAACTTTGATTTTTTTCCTTTAAAATATCTTTTAAAAGTTTTAAGCTTTTTATTAAAGATGTTAAATCCATTATTGCTAGAGATAAAGGCTTTAGAATCAGAAAAAATAATTGAATTTTCATTATTTTTAGAAAGCTTTGAAGTAGATATAGATAAAGGATTCAAAGGATCAAAAGTATAATGACCTTTTATTTTAAAATCAGAATTGATTAAGTAGTATCCAGAGCTTTCTGTTGCCACCCATAAATCACCGCTATCTAGCTCTTCGACAACTGAGACTGGTTTTGAAGCTAATTTTATTTGAATAAAATTAAACTTATCAGAATTAAAAACACTCAGACCATCTTGCGATAAAGCAATTAAATTATCATTATAAGTGACAATCAGATTATCGACTTTGGAATTTAAAAGACTTAATGAATCTTGTATATCAGAATAAAAAACATGTTTTTCATTATCATAAAACACATTTAGCCCTTCATCAGTAGCCGCCCAAAGAAGACCATTACTCTGCTCTGTTATATCAGAAACGTTGTTTGAGCTGAGCTGGAGCTCAAGTCGAATCGTTTGAGCTTGGACAGAAAAACACAGAATAAGGACAATAGCCCTAAGAATAAAAAACCTCATTTTAAAAATTTTATAGATTTGTTTTGATTTGAGCTTTTGCCAGGTTTTTAACTATTGAATTTTGCCATGAAGCAAAGTTGTTATTTGCAAGATCAACAAACATCTGTTTACTTTCTTCTTCTTTTCCTACAGCTTTTTTAGCCAATGCTAAAAAGTAACTATGATAATTGTCGTCACCCAGAGCTTCTTTAGAAACTTTTGCATAAGAGTCAATAGACGCCTGAGGCTCACCTTCCATTAAATTTAAATATCCGAATAGACTGTTGTATTCGTTCATCGCTTTAGTATTATAGACTAAGCTTTTCTCAGAAAGAGTTTTAAATTCAGTCATAAGTTCACGGGCGACTTCATACTTTCCAAACAAGATATTAAACCACACTTCAAAAGACATTGAAGTAGATAAATTATTTAAAATTAGCCTTTCTTTTTGTGCTTCATCTACAGCAGAATCTGATCGAATTTTAAGAATTTCAGATCTTATTTGGTTCATTTTATTTATTGAGCCAAGTGTTTCTTCTTCTTTTTGACTATGACCAAAGGCTAAAAATTTTGCAAATTCAGTGCTGTTTTTTAACCAAAGCTTATCAATTTCAGGGATATCAAAGCCGTCAATTCTTTTTTGAGCCTCAGAAACAGTTTGAATAGCGTTAGCAAAATCTTTTTCATAAATGTAGGTGTGTGACTTTAAAACAGAGTAACTCACATTTCCATATTCATTAGCTAGTTTAACAGCTTGATCATAAAAGGTTCTTCCTTCTTTATATTTTCCTTGAAATGTAGAAACATGACCAACCATTAAAAGTGAATTTGAATAACGACGACTTGTTTTATTTTCCAACATGCTTAATGACCTTTTATAAGCCTCTTCAGCCTTTTCAAAATCTCCCATTGCTCTATATACATTACCTAAAAATCTGTATGGAACATCACTTTTTGGTTGAAGCTTTGCGCATTTGAAAAGATGACCCTCTGCTTTTTTTAGATCTCTTTCTTCTGGAGCAAATATTCCATCATCAACATCTATAGAATAATGAAGAGTAGATAGGGAAAAATATGCATCAAATGAATTAGGGTTTATCTCAACAGCCTCCATCCACCTCTTCTCTCCTTGATATGGATCTATCTTGCTTTTGAGGTCTCCTGACCATAACCTTAATTGATAATACTGAGGGTATTTTAATATCAATGCATCTAGTATTTCATCTTCCTTTATTCTGTTTCCATTAATCCAACGCTCATACCGAGACTCAATCATCCCGGATTCGAGGTCACTTGCCTTTTCGCGATTTTTATATGCCTTAATCAAAGCCGCACGCCCCTCTTCTGCAGACCTTAAATTACCCCAAAAAAGATTTGAAAAATAAAAATTAGGATCCAGGGAGTCAATTTTTTTAAGTAGAACTTCTTGATGATCTCCCCAATTTCTTTGTTCCCAGTTTATAAGAACCTGATTAAGTAAAACTTTTGCTTCTTCAGAGGAAGATGTTAAAGGAATTCTTTCAGCTTCAATAGTTTCGGAGCAAGAAATTATGAATAAAGCTGTTAGAAGTAATAAAAGTAATTTTTTCATTTTGATTTTATGTTAAATTAAAAAAGTTGAATAATGTAGAGGCTTAATATATAACTAGCAAAAAGTACTACTGATTTGATTAAAGATTTGATCGCAGTATTTACATGCAAAAATTTTGTAAAGGCTATATTTCCTGTTACATAAACCATATGAGTTAAATGTTTGTGGTATTCTTCAGGATTCTCTCGTAAGCTATTAAATTTTGGATGATATTCGGAAAAATCTTTGTTGTCCATTGCTATGTCTCCAAAAAATAAAGGAGATTTTAAAGCTGATTGCTTTAGTCTAGGAAGAAAACAACGAACGCAAGCAGTAAAAGCTAGCAGGGTAAAGTATATTCCAGGAAGCAGTAAACAAAGAGTTAAATAGTCCCAAGCAGTTACAAAATTTAAACTATATACATTTTCATCATCTAAAACATCTAATGTATATGCAGCTGTAAAAAACAAACTATAAACAGAGATTACAACACTTGATTTAATTTCAGCGTATCTGATTTGATCATAATTGTAGTGTATGATCTCCCAAAAGTCCTCTACATTTTTTCTTTTTTCCATTTTATATATTTATTTCAAGTCCATAAACAAAATCTGTATCGTTTTTCAGACTTTTAATATAGTTAATAGAACGGTACCTTACAACATATCTGACGTAAGTACTTAATTTTTCGTTGATTTTAAAACGAATATATTGATTGCCAAAAACTCTAACATTACCAATCTCATTATACTTCCATTGAGAATAAATAGTTGTTGTAGAGGTTACATTTTCAAATAGTTTTACAGATGAAAATACATTAAAAGAAATTCGAGTGGTTTTTTGACTAGAACTTTCATATTCTATGTTTTCATAACGATACTTAGGATAAGCTTCAAATTCATAAAAAGGACCAACAGCTATATCAAAATAATTTTTGTCTTTTTTGTAAAGGTGTTGTCTAAGCCCAACACCAAAGAGTGTCCTTTCTTCAATAAAAGATCTTGCGCTTTCTCCAGTTTGAAGAAACATAAATAAGCTGTGGTCTTCGTTTAGAATTCGATTCCATCTAAATTGAAGATTAGTGGTTTTGTCAAAGTTATTACCATTAAACTTAGTTGAAGAATGTGAAAAAGTAAGGCGAAAAAGATCATTTTTAATTCTTGATCCAAGAGTGACATCAGCTCTTATAAATGACAGGTCAAAATTACCAGTTTTTTTATCACCCATAAAGTTTGCAAAAGCATGAAAAGTTGAATCAATTTTTTTTAAACTTGACTCAGTATCAACTATAGTTTGAGAAAACAATGTGTTTGAAATAAAAATTATTCCAATAAAATAGAGATACTTGTTTTTCAAAATTAAAAGCATATTTGTTTTTCGAAGATAATTAAAAAATGAATTAAGGCTACAATGCATAGAATTAATTATTTCAACTTAGATATTTCTTTAATATGACTTGGCCTTGTTTCGCAACAACCCCCTAATATTGTTGCTCCTGCATTTTTGAATTTTTTAACAAATTCAGCAAACTTCTTGGGGTTTAGGTCAGTTCTCTTTCCTAAAAACTCATTCGGATTACCAGAAGTGCTTTTCTGGTAATTATCTGCATACCCTGACTTTGGATTTGTAAGTTTAAACCCATTAAGTTTAAACCCAAAAGGCACCCCCAAACTTTTTATTTCCGCTAGATTTAATTCATAATTTTCAGGAGATACACAAGAAAGCATTAATCCGATCAAATTATTGTGTTCAATTTTATTTATAATATCTGTAATTTTTTCTCCACTTGGCAACCTTACACCTTCAGAAATATGAGCTCCAATTAAATAGTATTTATTAAATGATTTTATAGCTTCAATCGCTAGTTTAAATTCATTAACACTGCTATAAACATCTAGGTAAAAAAAATCAATATACGGGTTAAGTATTTTTGCCTGATCATAAAAATTTTCTTTAATTTCAGCATCAGGTCTAGTGTCAGATTCATAAACCAAGTTTTGAGGGGGTAGGCCTCCAGCTATTAAAATATGCGGATTTAATTCTTTCGCTTTTTTTGCTATTTCTCCTGCTTTAATATTTAAGTATTCGAACTTATCTTCGATATTGTTTTCTCTAAGCCTTATTCTTTTAGAGCTAAATGTTGTTGTTACAATAACTTCTGCACCAGCCCTTATAAAGTCTAAATGTGTCTCCAAAACAAGTTGATGATATTTTTCATGTAATAACGCGTTGGCACTCCATAAAGTTCCATTTACATCAAGACCTCTTGCAAGCAACTCTTGGCCCATTCCCCCATCTAAAATTCTTACTTCTTTAAAAAATTTTTTATCCAATTTGCTTTACTTTAAATTCACAATAATTATATGACTGCAAGATAATTTAAAATCACTATTTCAGATTTAATATTTAACTTCAAAAGTTTATAATTTTCTCAAACTCATTAATAATAGATTTTTAACTTTGATAAATTAACACACTAGATAATATAAGTTTAAACAATGATTGAGTTAGTAAAAAGAGCAATAAAGTTTTCTAAAAGGATAGCTGTTATATCAAATCAAACGGAATATAATTATGATCAATTATTAAGAAAATCAAATTCTATAGCCAGCAGCCTACTGGACAATCAAATAGATTTATCAGAGGAGCGAGTAGCTTTTTTAATCCCGTCAAGCTTTGAATATGTAGTGACTCAATGGGCTATTTGGAGAGCAGGAGGGATAGCTGTTCCCTTATGCACCCTTCATCCCCTTCCGTCTCTTAGATATGTAATTGAAGACTCTGAAGCTTCAATATTGATTGTTAGTAAAGAGTACAAAGCGCTTTTAGAGCCAATAGCAAAACAGCTTAAAATTAGATTATTAGTCGTTGACGATTTGTTAGACACCCCAAGGATAGATTTACCTGAAGTTTCTATGGACAGAAGAGCTATGATACTATACACTAGCGGAACAACTAACCTACCTAAGGGGGTCGTAACAACTCATGAAAACATTCAATTTCAAACAGAATGTCTTGTAAATGCTTGGTGCTGGGAATCAACCGATCGAATTTTAAACATCCTTCCCTTACATCACATTCACGGAATTATTAATGTTTTAAGCTGTGCTTTATGGTCAGGAGCATGCTGTGAATTTTTACCAAAATTTGATTCTAAAAAAGTATGGCAAAAATTAACAACAGATCAACTATCCTTGTTCATGGCAGTTCCTACAATTTATTTTAAACTGATAGATTTTTGGGAATCATCTTCAGAAAAAGATAAAGTTAGGCTTTCAGGGGGAATAAAAAATTTAAGGTTAATGGTTTCTGGATCTGCGGCTTTACCGGTTCCTGTTTTAAACAAGTGGAAAAAAATCACATCTCACACCCTTTTAGAGCGTTATGGAATGACAGAAATAGGAATGGCTCTCTCCAACTCTTATACAAAGGAAAGACGTCCAGGTTATGTGGGATTGCCTTTGCCAGGAGTTCAAGTTCGACTTGTTGATTCAAACGGAAATAACGTAAAAGAAACAGGAGAGCTTGGCGAAATTCAAATTAAAGGCCCCAATGTCTTTAAAGAGTATTGGAAAAATCCCAAAGCAACACTGGGTTCATATCAAGATGGATGGTTCAAAAGCGGAGACGTAGCTATTTTCAATAATGGAATGTATAAAATTCTAGGCAGGGACTCTGTAGACATTATTAAATCAGGAGGATACAAAATTTCTGCATTAGAAATTGAAGATGTACTGCTAAGACATCCAAAAATTAAAGAATGTGCAGTTGTAGGTGTTCCGGATAATGAATGGGGTGAAATAGTTGCCGCAAGTATAATTGTAAGTGACAAAAACATTGATTTTAATTCTTTAAAAGTCTGGGCAAAAGAATTATTGCCAGCATATAAAATTCCAAGAAAATTTATTGTTCAAGACGAGCTGCCAAGAAACACACTAGGTAAGGTTACTAAAAAGGTTTTAAAGAAGGCCTTTGACTGACATTTTTCATACGCCCACTTAGCTTTTTCCTAAAAACATTTATGTATTCTTGACGGTCTTTAGGTTTGATTGTTTTTTGAATCATATCAATTAAATATTGATGTGCCCATCTTCTTTTGTGATACTATCACAATTCCCTTCCATTACTGGCCTTATCAGACATTCTGAAAATGAATTCTTCTTTATTTTAATGTTTTTGTCATAAATTCTTTTGCAAACACAAATGATTTAGCTCTTGCATTGCTATTTCCTCCGATAGTTACACCTTTAGAGGCGCAAAATAAGAAGCCCACTTTTTGAAGAAAAGGATTAGACATTGGAATATTAAAGTAATTTGTCAGTACTTCACCATCACTTGTTAACTTAAACATACAATCTTTAAAACTATAGCCATTTTCATTGGTTTGCAACCCTCCTTCTCTATCAAAGCCATGATGAGAATTTTCATAAATTGTTATATCAATGTTAGAATGACCTCTTAGCTTATTGACTAAATTATTACAAGGATCCGAAGGCGTCCAATCATCTAAATCTCCTATTAAAATATGAATTGGAGATTGAGTGAAATCTAGATTTTCAGGTTCAAAAAAACAAGGTGGATAAAATGCTAAATGTGAAGAAAATTTTAATTTTTCACTTATAGCGTTTTTAAGGGGAAGCCAAGCTGAAAACAAAGCGACTCCTCCCCCTAAGCTCCATCCTGTTATGGAGATTTTTTCATTATTTATCAATGGGTGAGCAGATAATTTTTCTAAAGCTTTGTATGAATCGACTATCATTGCAGCAGTTGTGACTTGATTTTGTTTTCCAACAGTGGATTCAATGCCTCGACTCTTAAAACTATTTAGTTCAAAAGTTGCAAATCCAGATTCTTGATACATTTTTAAGTACTCCAGGTGATGTTTTTTCCAACCTAAACTTCCAGCTACACCAATTATCAAAGGATATTTTTTTTTTGGATTCAGAGAGTCAAACGGAACAATTAATTTGCCAAAAACTTTTTGATCTTCTAAGTTTTCAAAATTAGAAATAACGTCGTTTAACGAAAATGGGTTAGAGCTTAAAAAAGTTATTTTTTCTTGATAATTTTGACTTTTTAAAGAAAGAGACAAGAATATAAATATGTATATAAAAGGTTTGACAATCATACTTAATTGACTTTGAAACCTTAAAGTTAACATTCATATTTTAATATTTTGTTTTTTTTAGACAATTCACACCTTTACTTGTAAAATTGAGAAGCCAATAAAATTTAATTGTTTTTTGCAATCAAATTATTATATTGATTCCTTAATCATAAAACAAGATGAAATGAAAAAGCTAATAGATAAATATCAATTCATAATTGGCACGGTAATTATTCTTGCTCTTGTGATAAAAGATACAATAGGTGCAGGTATTTTAACATTTGAAGTTACTGACAATTGGTTGCCTTTTGAACTGACAATTACATTATATATTATTTCAATAGCCTTATTAGGCAGACACATATATCAAAAAAACAAAAGATAGTTAAAACTGAAAACACGTGAAATGAAATTTAGAGACTTTATTTATAATAAAGAGACAAAAGAATCCCACTTAGCTGGAGTTATTCTTTTAATTATTGTCATCTTAATTTGTGGAGCTGGTATATCTATTAGGTAAAATACTCTAAACCACATGCATATCTTCTTCAGTAAGTTCAGGTGTTTCTAATTTCCTTACATTTAAGAATATGAAAAAGCTAATTCTACTATTAATGTTTATTCAGCTTATTTTTTCTTGTTCTAAAGAATCTGACAAGCTAAATGAAATTATTGAAAAATATGAAGCTGAAAGAGATTATAAATTTAAGAGGAATGAGTCTGTAGAAAACACGATTAAGTATCATCAAGCGGAAGCTGATTTTGCAAAAGAAATAATAGAAAAATTAGAAATGATTTCTGTTGGTGAATTATCTGAATCAGAAATCATATCAAGAGAATTGTTATTGTTTGTTTTGAAAAATGAAATCGATTTTAATAAATACAAAATGTATTTAAATACTATTACCAACGAAAATGCTTTTCATTTGAACTTGTCTAGAATGGGAAACCAAACTCTTGAAAACAAGAAACAGGTTCTGAATTACTTAAAACAACTTGACAGTTTGCCACAACATATAGGATACAACTTAAATTTGTTAAGAACTTCCCTAGACGAAGGAATGGCTCAACCAAGAGCAGTTTTTAGTAATTACAATTATAGCTATGATAAACACATAGTTTCAAATCCAACAGAAAGTGAATTTTATAAACCATTTCATGATTTACCAGATTCATTTTCTAATGAATTAAAAGATTCTATTATTAAAGTAGCTAAGAAAAGCGTTCAAAAAAATGCTATAAATCAATATAAAAAAATTAAAAATTTTTTTATATATGAGTATTTTCCAAATACAAGAAAAGAATTAGGAATATCTTCTATTCCAAATGGAAAAGAGTTTTATCAAAATCGAATAAACTATTACACTACTAGTAATCAATATTCTGCTGATGATATTCACCAAATTGGAATAAAAGAAGTGGCAAGAATTAAAACAGAAATGTGTAAAATAATTGATAATCTTGGATTTAAAGGAAGCTTTGCAGAATTCTTAAAATTTCTTCGATCGGATGAGCAGTTTTATCCAAAAACAGCTAAAGAATTATTAATTTTTGCACGCGATATTTCTAAAAGAATTGATGCTGAATTACCCAAGTTTTTTAAAACATTGCCTAGAAAGCCGTATGGTGTAGTTTCGGTTCCTGCAGATCTTGCTCCAAATTATACAGGAGGACGATATTATTCAGGTGGTCATAACGAACCAACAGCAGGGTTTTATTGGGTTAACACCTATAATTTATCTAGTAGAACTTTATATACAATTCCTGCTTTAACAGCTCACGAGGCAGTTCCTGGACATCATTTACAAATTTCATTAAATAGTGAATTGTCTAATTCAATTCCAGAGTTTAGAAGAAAATTATATATATCTGCTTATGGTGAAGGGTGGGGATTGTATTCAGAATACTTAGTTGATGAAATGGGTATTTATACAACTCCATATGAAAAATTTGGTCAATTAACTTATGAAATGTGGAGAGCATGCAGACTGGTTGTTGATACAGGGGTACATTCAAAAAATTGGACAAGAAAACAAATGATTGATTATATGGCTGAGAACACTGCTTTATCAATTCATGAAATAAATACAGAAACAGATCGATATATTTCTTGGCCAGGGCAAGCTCTTTCATATAAAATAGGAGAAATAAAAATACGAGAGCTTCGTGAAAAAGCAGAAACTGCTCTAGGTGAAAAGTTTGATATTCGTGAGTTTCACGAAATTATTCTTGAAGAAGGGACTATAACACTATCTATTATGGAAAACAGAATAAACTCTTATATAAAGAAAAAATAAAACTACTATTATCCATCAAATTAGGAAATCTGTTTTTAAAAGCTTATTTCATTACTTGAAGTCTTTTGAAGATATAGGCGGTTTTACTGACGATTAATATTGTTGCATGATTTTACGGGTAAGACTTTTTTAAATTCTAAATACGCTTATATTTGCACCTAAGTTGTTGAAATGCTGAAAGTGGTGTTTAAGTCAATATTGTGATTTTGAATAAAACACTTACCAATACAACATTAAGATGCTCTGTCAAGCACTGATACCATTGACAACGGTCCTATAGCTCAGTTGGTTAGAGTAGCTGACTCATAATCAGTTGGTCCCAGGTTCGAGTCCTGGTGGGACCACCAACATAAACCGTAATATCTTTATAAACAAGGTGTTACGGTTTTTTATTTGCTATTATGGCAACATATTGGCAACAAATCATATGTTTTTTGTTACCTGCGCGTTACTAAAAGTCAATAAAAGCCGACCCAAGAGCTTAAATAACCACCCCCACTAGGTCTAAACAAATCCACTTTCCTTTTTGAGAGTACTTCGCTATATGGGTATATTATCCAACTGAAGAAGATATGACTGTTATTGAATTGTTATCGTTCCAACCATTCCTCCGTGAAGTGAACACTGATAATAATATGTTCCTGTTGCGGTAGGTGTCCACGTAATTGTTCCACTTTCTGTACCATTATTTGTTAAACCACTTATGGAATCAGGAGGAATATGATGAGATCAAAAATACCTGATTTAAAAGAAGAAGATATGCCTGTGGTTTAGTTTTGGGAACTTTGATTCTTATAAAAATGATTATAACCACATGGAATATTAGACAAGGTGGAGGAAAAAGAATAAAAAGCATCACTTCCTCCAAGACATAGAAGTGTAAATGTAGATTACTCAAAAATAGAAAAGATAGTTAATAGAGTATATGGTAAATAATGTTTGGTAAGTTCCAGAACTCATGAAATATATTACATTTGAAAAAAAATAAACGAGAACTAAAGTTCTTATTATCCGGAAATAAGAACCTATAAACAGGAGGTTTATTCCACATATAAGGAGTTGGGCTTAACGCACATCAAGAAATAAATATTAATAGACCTATGAATACTGCAGAAATTAT
>Ga0114994_10001391_pt1 | contig 17340 bp, 14 predicted proteins | sample ArcticOcean_MG_C_9_FD_87043 | JGI IMG/M metagenome (GOLD analysis project Ga0114994, IMG submission 87043) | Marine microbial communities from western Arctic Ocean - ArcticOcean_MG_CB2_152 | ecosystem: Environmental > Aquatic > Marine > Oceanic | place: Arctic Ocean: Canada Basin | collected...
AGAAGAAACAGAAGATGCTTTAATTGAATTAAATTATCTTGGAATAGATAATTTATTAATAGTTAGAGGTGATGAATTAAGGAATAATTCTCCAAGCTCTAATGAAGGAACTCGTAATAAATATGCATCAGATTTAGTTTCTCAAGTTAGTAATATGAATTCAGGAGTTATCTAGAAGATCTTATGGAATCTGCTCCAACTAATTTTTGCATTGGAGTTGGTGGCTATCCAGAAAAACATTTTGAAGCACCAAGTATGGATTTAGATCTTAAACTTTTAAAAGCAAAAGTTGATGCCGGGGCAGATTATATAGTAACTCAAATGTTCTATGATAATATTGTATATTTTAAATTTGTTGATGATTGCAGAAATGCTGGAATTAATATTCCAATAATACCTGGAATAAAAATTCTTTCTACTGAAGCACATTTAACAGCCCTTCCCAAATATTTTCATATAGACATTCCTGAAGCTCTATCTTCAAATCTTAGAGGTAAGTCAAAACACGAAATACGTAAAATAGGTTTAGAATGGACTATGAATCAAGTTCAAGAACTAATTGATGCAAAAGTACCCTGTGTTCATTTTTATATTATGTCGTCTGCAAAATTAATTACAGAAGTTGTTTCTAACTTTAAGTAAAGGATTTTTAGAATTTTTAGATCTTTAACATTCTTAAATTTTAGAAATGAAATTTCACCTTTTCTATCTAGCAAAAACAGAATTTTAGTTGCGATTTCAGGAGGAAAAGACTCGACATGTTTGATTCATTTAGCATATCAACTTAGGCCAAAGCACAAGATTTTTGCTGTTCATGTTAATCATGGTCTTAGAAAAGAATCGTTAAATGAAGAGAAGGAAGTATCTGCTTATTGTAAATCACTGAAAATTCCTTTGATTGTATATAGAGCATTATACTTTCCAAAAAAGAAACAGAGTATTGAAATGTGGGCTCGACAGATTCGAAAAAAATATTATGAATTAGCTCGGATTTTTTTTCAATGTGATTATATTTTTACAGCACACCACCTGAATGATAAAATTGAAACAATAATTATGAATTTAGACAATGGTTGTTCAATTGAAGGTTTAAGGGGTATACCAAAAATAAATAAATTTATATTAAGACCTCTTATAGATTTTAGTAGAAAAGATATAGAATTATATATAGATAAATATAATCTACCGTTTGTGAAAGATCTATCTAACGATGATATTTTAATTAAAAGAAATTTAATTAGACATAAACTTTTAAAGCCATGGGTTGAACAATCATCTAATTTGCTTTTGAAATTTGATAATTTATCAAAAAAAGCAGAATCTGCTGTAAATAGAATAAATTTGCTTATTAAAGAATTAAGTAAAACGCTTGAGATTAAAGATAATTCTATTTTAATTAATGATACTAAAATATCTTTTTTAACATTAAATCAAAAAGTGCGATTAGTTAAATATTTAATAGGAGATAACAATATATCTTGGCGATACCATAAATGGAAATCAATGGAGAAATGGATTAATAATTCAAAAATAGGGTCAAATTTTAATATTAATTCAGAATGGAGATTTTTACGAGATCGTTCGAGATTCATCTTAAATAAAAATAAAATTGGTAGTGATGGTTTCAGCTTAGTTTTAAAAGAAGTAAATGAATATAGTAAAAGTAATAATTCTTCTAAGGAAATAATCGACGGATCAATGATTGAAGGAAAAAAAATAAAATTAAGAAAGTGGATGCATGGTGATTTTTTTCAACCCTTAGGAATGAATGGTGGAAAAAAAATAAGTGATCTATTAATTGATAAAAAAATTGATATTTTCACGAAGGAGAAACAAATGGTTGTCACTGCAAATAATAAGATTATTTGGGTTTGTGGCCATCGTATTAGTGACACAGTTAAAGTGCAAGATAAAACAACAAAATTCATGGAACTTTCTTTAAAATCTGCGTTAAAAATTAATGCCTAGTAATAAATACAGTTTGAAAGAGATATTTACAGAAAAGCAAATTTTAGATCGTGTAAAAAAGATAGCTTTTGATATATCAAATAAATATTTTGATGATCCTCCAATTTTTATTAGTATTTTGAAAGGAAGCTTTATTTTTGCGGCAGATCTTATACGTGCAACAAATTTAGATTCTGAAATTGACTTTATTGAAGTTGCTAGTTATTCTGGAACTTCATCAAAAGGGTCAATTACTTTAAAAAAAGATATTTCTATAAATATTAAAAATCGTAATATTATAATTGTAGAAGATATTATTGATACAGGAATTACGATTAAATTTTTAAAAGAAAAGTTAGAAAAATTAGAACCTAAATCTATAGCTATAGTAACGCTTTTAATGAAGACTCAAGTGCAAAATTTAGATTTTAAAATAGATTGGGTAGGGTTTGAAATTACACCTGAATTTGTTGTAGGATACGGGTTGGATTTTGATCAAAAATTAAGGAATTTAAGAGGTATATACATCCTTGGGGGAAACGAAAGTGAATAAAGTGAATTCTAAAAATAATAATTCTAAAAAAATATCAGATAATAATAAATCTAATAAAAATAATAATAAAAAAGAGCCTGATCAGTTTAAATGGCAAAAAGCAGGAAAAACTAGTTTTGTTTGGGTCTTAGTTATTATTTCAGCTGTATTTTTATCAAGTATATTTACAAATCAGATTGGTGAAGAAATTGAAGTCCAATATTCTGAATATCGATCATTTTTAACTGATAATTTAATTGCTAAAGCTAAAGTGATAGATCAAGTGTTCCATGGTGAATTATCTGAGACAAGAATGATTCTAAATTCAGGAGGGATATCTCAAGAAGTTGTTAATTTTCGCCTAAAACTCCCTTTTGTTGATCGTGAAGTAATGAATGAGTGGGATAAGTATGATGTTGATTACACTTTTAAACAAAAATCAGTTGATTGGACAGGATATTTTTTAAATTTTTTGCCATGGATAGCAATACTTGCATTTTGGATTTTTATTATGAAGCGTATGCAGAGTGGTGGTGGAGGTATGAAATCAATTTTTAACTTTGGAAAAAGTAAAGCAAAAATATGGACTTCTGATATGCCCAAAGTAACTTTTAATGATGTTGCGGGTTGCGTGGAAGCAAAAGAAGAACTAGAGGAAGTTGTTGATTTTTTACAAAAACCAAAACGTTACGAAAAATTAGGTGCAAAAATTCCAAGAGGTCTTCTATTGATTGGCCCTCCAGGAACAGGAAAAACATTATTAGCACGAGCTATAGCAGGAGAAGCAAAAGTTGCCTTCTTTAGTTTAAGTGGCGCTGATTTTGTAGAAATGTTTGTTGGAGTAGGTGCTTCAAGAGTTAGAGATCTTTTTGAGCAAGGTAAAAAAAATCAACCATGTATAATTTTTATTGATGAATTAGATGCAGTTGGTAGACAACGTGGAGCAGGCTTGGGTGGTGGGCATGATGAACGAGAGCAAACATTAAATGCATTATTAGTTGAAATGGATGGTTTTGAATCAAGTGAAAATATTATTTTAATGGCAGCTACAAATCGTCCAGATGTTCTTGACGCAGCTTTACTTAGACCAGGTAGATTTGATAGACAAGTTGTAGTAGGGGTTCCTGATTTAAATGGTCGATTAGGAATTTTAAAAATTCATACTAAAAAAATTGTTTTAAATAAGAAAAAAATTGATTTAAATGCTATTGCTAAAGGTACTCCAGGTATGGTAGGTGCTGATCTTGAAAATATTGTAAATGAAGCAGCACTACTAGCGGCAAGAAAGAAAAAAAAATCAGTTGATATGGATGACTTTGAAGAAGCAAAAGATAAAGTAATGATGGGTGTTCAACGTAAAAGCGTTGTGTTAACTGAAGATGAAAAGAAAACTACTGCTTATCATGAGGCTGGTCATACTCTAGTCGCTGCATTAACAGAAGGTGCAGATCCAGTTCATAAAGTAACTATTATTCCTCGTGGACAAGCTTTGGGTGTAACTATGCAACTGCCTATTGATGAGAAGCATGGATATGCAAGAGGTTATATTGAAGGTCGATTGGCTATTCTAATGGGTGGGCGTGCAGCTGAGGAATTAATTTTCAATGAATTAACGACTGGAGCAGGAAACGATATTGAACAAGCAACACAAATAGCAAGGAAAATGGTTTGCGAATGGGGAATGAGTGATGTGCTTGGCCCAATGACTTTTGGAAAAAAGAATGAAGAAATATTCCTTGGAAGAGAAATTCAGAGTCACAGAGACTTCTCTGAAGTTACAGCTAGAATGATTGATGAAGAGGTTGTCAGGATTGTAAGGAAAGCAAAATCAACAGCAGAAAAAACTTTGGATAAAAATAGTGATTTACTTCATAACCTTGCCAAGGCTTTACTTGAATTTGAAACTATTGATGGAAATGATGTTCAAGCTATAATGGCAGGAAAAGCAATTAAGCGCTCAAAAAATGGTTTAGTGAAAAAAATAAAAACCAAGTCTTCTAAAATAAAAAAATAAAATAATTAGCACATTTAAATGATAATTATTTTCTAATTTTTTGAATAATAAAAAATTTAAATCTTGGCTTAATCTCCCATCTAAAAGCCTTATAATGGGTATTCTGAATGTAACCCCAGATTCTTTCAGTGATGGTGGTCAATTTACAAGTTCTCAGCAAGCAGCTGATTATGCTATTAAGATGATCAATGAGGGTGCAGATATAATTGATATCGGAGGAGAATCTAGTCGACCAGGCGCCAAACCTGTTCCCTTTGATGAAGAGTTAAAACGTATTAAGCCTGTTATTAAATCAATCAGAGAACAAACAGATTGTCTTATTTCAATTGATACTTATAAAGCTTCAGTTGCAGAAGCAGCCATAGATCTTGGCGCAGATATAATAAATGATATTACAAGTTTATCTTATGATCAATCTATGGCAAATCTAGTTTCAACTAGAAAAGTACCTATCATTTTAATGCATATGCAAGGTTCTCCTCAGAATATGCAGTTAAATCCTAGTTATAATAATTTAATTAATGATTTAATTATCTTTTTTAAAACTAAAATTGAAATTGCCAATAAAGCTGGAATCCTAGATAATATGATTATTATAGATCCAGGTATTGGCTTTGGAAAAAGTGTTGAAGATAATTTTGAAATTATCCGTGAGTTAAAGCAAATTAAAGCTATGGGATATCCAATTTTATTAGGACCTTCAAGAAAATCTTTCATTGGTGAAGCACTTAATCTACCAGTTAAAGATAGATTAGAGGGGACGATGGCTTCAATTACTGTAGGTATAATTAATGGCGCGAATATTGTGCGTGTCCATGATGTAATTGAGACAAAACGAACGGTATTAATACTCGAAAAATTATTAGGTGAAGACTAAATGGTTTTATTTCAAATAGGCTTTCTGACCATTACACTAATTGATATAATCGATTTACTTTTAGTTAGTTGGCTTTTCTTCAAAATTTATATTTATTTTAAAGGGACACGTGCTGGGCAAATGCTTGCTGGACTTATTTTTTTGATGTTATCTTCTTTTCTGTTTAATGCATTTGGGTTAAGTGCCTCCTCTTGGTTGGTTAATCAATTTCAAACAGTTTGGGTAGTAGCATTTGTTATTTTGTTTCAGCCAGAGCTTAGACGTTTATTAATCTATGTTGGGCAAACGCGTTTTTTTCAAAAGATTTTTAGAGTTGGTACCTCTCGAACTATTTTATCTATAGTTGAAGCATCAATTCAATTGCAAGAAAGACATTGGGGTGGTTTAATTGTTATTCAAAGAGAGACTGGTTTAAGATCTTATAAAGAACAAGGTACCCAGTTAAAAGCAGAAGTAACAGCTCCGCTTCTTGTTTCAATATTTAACCCAACTTCTCCACTTCATGATGGAGCGGTAATTATACAAAATGATATTATTGATGCAGCCGCTTGTATATTGCCTCTTACTGAAAGTAGCATGGTAGATCCTGAGATGGGTACAAGACATCGCGCAGCACTAGGTATATCTGAAGAGACTGATGCTATAGTGGTCCTAATATCTGAAGAAAAAGCAAGAATATCAGTTGTTGAGGATGGCCGAATAGCTCATATAAATGTAGATGAAATTGGTTTGCGTAAATATTTAAATGATAGAATGTTTATTGCCTCTGGTGATTAATTTTAATTATTAAAATTTAAAAAAAAAGTGTCTGTTTTAAGCTATACAATTATTAGTGTTTTAATTATTAGTTCAATCTCAATGATTGGATTAATAACATTATCTTTATCTAATAGAATTTTGGATAAACTAATTACCTATTTAGTTAGTTTTGCTACAGGAACATTATTTGGAGGAGCTTTAATTCATCTGCTACCTCAAGCTTATGCATCAAATATGAACTCACTATATGTATCCTTGTGGACGATTACCGGACTTTCAATATTTTTTATTATGGAAAAATTTTTTCGCTGGAGACATTGTCACCATCCTACGACTAAAGCGCATTTACATCCAATCGTTCCCATGAATATTTTTGGTGATACGATTCATAATTTTATTGATGGTGTTCTTATTGCAATTAGTTTTACTGCAAGTATACCATTGGGAATTGCTACGTCAGTGGCAGTTCTTTTCCATGAGATTCCTCAAGAAATAAGTGATTTTTCAATATTGATTAAAGGTGGTCTTTCAGTTAAAAAAGCTTTATTAGTTAATGTTTTAGGTGCGTCTGTTTCTTTAGTTGGTGCATTAATTGCACTTCAAATGGGAAAAAATATCAATGGTTTTACAAACGCATTAATTCCATTTACTGCTGGAGGTTTTATATATATAGCTGGTTCAGACTTAATACCAGAATTACATCACGACACTGAAATATCAAAATCTTTGATGCAGCTAATTATGTTAATTTTTGGTGTAGTTATTATGACTTTACTAGAATTGATATTTTAAACATTTTATCTAAGAGCATCTAACGATTGATGTAAATTTTATACATGGAATTAATTGAACTAAAAGATAGATATAAGATTGCAGAAAAAAAATATTTAGAATTGCGGAGGTATCTTTGACTTTACTCTGAAGCAAAATAAATTAGAAAAACTGCGAAAAGATTCTTTATCACCAGATTTTTGGAATGACAATATGTCTGCATCAGCTCATTTAAAAAAAATCTCATTTTTAGAAAAAGAAATAAAATTATGGCAAGATTTAGAATTAGGAAAAGGTGATGTTGAAGTACTATTAGAATTTGCAGAGTTAGGTGATACATCAATTGATGAAGTAAATAAAGAATTAGAAAAATTCATCAATACTATTGAAGATATAGAACTAAAAATGATACTTGGAGACTCTGATGATATTCAAGATGCAATTATTACAATTCATCCAGGAGCAGGTGGAACAGAAAGTCAAGATTGGGCAGAAATGCTTTATAGAATGTATTCTCGCTGGATTGAAAGAAAAGGATTCAATAAAGAAATTCTAGATTATCAACCGGGTGATGAAGCAGGAATTAAAGATTTAACTATGGAAATAAAAGGTGATTATGCTTTTGGACTTTTAAAAGCAGAAGTTGGAGTTCATCGATTAGTTAGAATATCTCCATTTGATTCTAATAGTAGGCGCCACACATCATTTGCTTCAGTTTTTGTATATCCATCTACGAATGAAGAAATTGAAATTGAGATTGATCAAAGCGAATTAAGGATTGATACTTATAGAGCTAGTGGCGCAGGTGGTCAACATGTAAATAAAACAGATTCAGCTATTAGAATTACACATATGCCTTCAGGAATTGTAGTTCAGTGTCAAAATCAGCGAAGTCAACACAAAAATAAAGCATCAGCTTTAAAAGTTTTAAAAGCGAGACTATATCAAGCTGAGGTTGATAAAGAAAAAGAAGCAATGAAAAATTTAGAGAATTCTAAAATGGATATTGGTTGGGGCAGCCAAATTAGATCATATGTTTTTCATCCATATAATATGGTTAAAGATCATAGAACAAAGCAAGAAAGTGGAAATGTTTCAGCTATTATGGATGGTGATATTGATAAATTTATTAGAGCCTATTTAATGAATCAATTGGGTAAAAATATAGAAAAAGAGAAAGTATAGTATATGTCTGAAGAACATAAAAGCTTAAAACAAATAATTGATTTCCGAATGGAGAAGCTATTTAAACTAAAGGAAAATGGAATTGATCCCTATCCTCAAAAATTTACGCCTGATCACTTTAGTAAAGACATCCTTAATAATTTTAATGAATTTGAAAATAAAGAAGTTATTGTAGCTGGCAGAATAATGTCAATTCGAAAAATGGGGAAAGCTTCATTTTTCCATTTACAAGATCAATTCAGAAAAATTCAAATATTCATTAAACATGATGATATTGGAGAAGACAGTTACAATAATTTTAAGTTGTTAGATATAGGAGATTTTGTTGGAATAGGTGGTTATGTATTTAAAACAAAAGTCGGAGAGATTTCAATTCATACTAACCTATTAACAATATTATGTAAATCAATTCGCCCTCTACCAATTGTTAAAGAAAAAGAAGGTGAAGAGTATGATGCTTTTATTGATAAAGAAAACAGATATAGAAATCGTCATTTAGATTTGATTGTCAATCCAAGTAATAAGAAAATATTTATAAAAAGATCAGAGATAATAAAAGGTCTTAGAAGTTATTTGGATAATATGAATTTTTTGGAAGTAGAGACTCCAGTCCTTCAGCCAATATATGGAGGTGCAAATGCACGACCTTTTACCACCCATCATAATGCATTAGATCAAAAGTTATATTTGAGAATTGCAGATGAGTTATACTTAAAACGGTTGATCATTGGAGGCTTTGATAGAGTTTATGAGATAGCTAAAGATTTTCGAAATGAAGGTATGGATAAAAATCATAATCCAGAATTTACAATGCTTGAGTTTTATTGGGCTTATGCAGATTATGAAGATAATATGAGTTTAGTTGAGGATATGTTGCGTTTAGTTGCTCAAAATATTGGAAAAACTAAAATAACTTGGGGGAACATGAAAATTGATCTTTCTAAACCTTTTAAGAGACGTCCAATTCTTGAATTATTAAAAGAGGCAACAGGCGAAGATTTAGCTGATTTTTCAGAAAAAAAATTAAGAGAGGTCTGCAATTCAAACAATGTAGAAATTGATAGAAATTATAATTATGGGCAAATGTTAGATGTGTTGATGAGTGAACTAGTAGAGCCAAAACTAATTGAACCAACCTTTGTGACGGATTATCCAAAAGCAATTTCACCGCTTGCAAAAAAGCATCGGAATGGTAATAATAACCTCGTCGAAAGATTTGAATTATTTATAGGTGGAGCTGAATTTGCAAATGCATTTACAGAACTTAATGACCCTATAGATCAACGAAATCGTTTTGAATCACAGGCAAGATTAGCCGAAGCTGGTGATGACGAAGCTCATCCTATTGATGAAAATTTTCTTGAAGCAATTGAATGTGGTATGCCGCCAACTGCTGGAGTTGGTATAGGTGTTGATAGGTTAGTTATGTTGTTAACTGAAAGTGTTACAATCAAAGAGGTTATACTTTTTCCATCAATGCGTTCTGAAGAATAATATAAAATGTATTTCCCTTTTTATATATCGACTCGTTATTTGAGTTCGACTCGAAAAGGTAGCTTTACTCGAATTTCTGGTATTTTATCTACAGCTGGATTAGCAGTCGGAGTATCAGCTCTTCTTATAACTCTATTTATTTTAAATGGTTTTGAGAGAGTAATATCTGAAAAAATATCTCAATTTGATGGACATATTCGTATTTCGCATTTCTTAAATGAGCCTATAGAATCAAGTGTAACTACTTTAGATAGTATAATGAATGCTTATAAGGGAGAATTTATTTATAGTAGCTTTATTCAAGGGCCAGCTCTCTTAAGAAAAGGTAAATCTGCTGAAGGAATAATTTTAGAAGGGATTGACTCTAAAAGAGTTAAATATATAGAGGATATTTTAGTTGAAGGTAGTTTTAAGATAGATGCTAATAATATCATTATTGGTCAAAGTTTAGCAGAAAAGTTAGACCTTAATATTGGACAAGAGATTATTTTATTTGATGCTTTTACATTGAAAAGTGCAAATAAAAGGTTGAAAAAATTTAAAATTAATGGTTTGTTCCATTCTGGTATGTCAGAATACGATAATTCCTTAGCCTTTACTAGTATTAATAATGCTAATTATTTATTCTCTATGAAGAAGAAAGTCTCAGGACATATTTTAAATTTAAAAAAGCCTAACAATTATAAATCTTTATCAAAATTACTTAGCAATCAACTTCCTTATCCTTATATGGTCATGTCATGGAAAGAAAAGAATAGAGCTCTATTTAAATGGATGGATATTCAAAGATTACCAATTTTAATAATTTTTGGTCTAATCACCTTTGTAGGTTTAGTAAATATTATATCTGCTTTAGCAATGATTATAATTGATAAAACTAGACAGATTGGTATATTAAAATCACTTGGACTTAGTAAACAGAAAATAAATCAGATTTTTCTAATTAAAGGGTTTATTATTGGTTTTGCTGGATCTCTAATTGGTTCATCTTTCGCATTCTTAATAGCATTTATTCAAAATAATTATAAATTAATCCAGGTTCCTGAAGATATTTACTTTATGGACTTTATTCCATTGGATGTCAATTTCAGTAATATATTAATTGTATCTATAACAGTAAGTATAGTTTGTATGCTAGCATCATTATGGCCTTCTTTAAGAGCTGGAAAAATTGAACCATCTGCCGCATTAAAGTACGAATGAACTTTCCATTAAAAATTGCAAGAAGGTTTATGCTTGGTGGTAAAGGTTCTGGACCAAGTCGCTTAACTGGTTGGATATCTATTATTGGCCTGACTGTTGGTTGTTTAGCAATGATATTATCTATATCAATATTAAATGGTTTTGAATCTAGAGTTATAAATAAAATTATAGGTTTTGAAGGAGATATTCGAGTTACGAATGCTTCAAATTGGAATAAGCTTGAATCTTATATATTATCATTAAATAATGTTAAGAATACAATTTTGTTTCAAGAAAGGAAAGGATTGTTAATTGGAAGAAATGATGCTCAAACGATGATAGAGTTGAAATCATTAGATGTAGCTAAAATCTCAGAATTTTATGATTTAAATATTAAACAATTGAAATCTTCAAATCTTCCTCAAGTTTTTTTAGGTGAGATGACAGCAAGGCGTTTGAATTTAAATATAGGCGATGGTTTAAGACTTTTAAGCCCAATTGATAATGGCTCGGCTTGGGGCTTACCAATTCAAGCTCAATGCATAGTCGGAGGAATATTTACAATTCAAGTATTAGACTTTGATGATAAAATTGCATTTATACCAAAAGATGTTGGCGAAAAGTTATTTTTACGTAAAGATGGACCTGATGGCTTAGATATTAGATTACATGATAATTCAAATATTGAAATAGTAGTCAATATGATAAAAAGAAATTTCCCAGAAGTAATAATTAAAAAGTGGAATGATTTACATAGAGAATTATTTAGTGCAATGAAATTTGAGCGAATTGGTGCACTTTTTGTTTTAAGTCTGATCATAGTAGTCGCGTGCTTCAATTTAATTACTACATTGATTTTAGTCTCCGCTCGAAAAATAAGACAAATTGGCATTCTACAAGTTATGGGTTGCTCTAAAAAAGTTATTAAATCTATAATTATGAACCAGGGTGTTATGATAGGCTCTATTGGTATTCTTACAGGTTCATTAGTTGGTATTTTATTTATTAAAATTCAAAATATTTTTGGATTAATTCCATTACCAGAAGATATTTATTTTATTTCATTCTTGCCAATGGATATTTATTTTTATGATATTATTATTATTCTATCTATATCATTCGGTATGGTTATTTTATCAGTAATTATAGCAGCAAAAAGAGCAACTATGATTTCAACTTTGGAGGCTGTCTACTTAGAAAAATGATCTTAGAAGCAAAAAATATATCTAAGTCCTTTAAGAATGGTGAAAAGAATTTATCTGTATTTAAAAATATTAATTTAGTAATTAACTCTAGAGATTTAATTACAATTATGGGCCCTAGTGGTTCGGGTAAATCAACATTATTAAATATTTTAGGTACTTTAGATAAACCAGATAGTGGGAAATTATTAATTAATGGAAAAGATGTCTCATTACTATCTTCAACTGAAATTTCAAAAGTAAGAAACGAACAATTAGGTTTTGTATTTCAATTTCATCATTTATTACCAGAATTCACTGCTATTGAGAATGTATTAATCCCTAACCAAATCAAAGGAGAGTCTGGAAATATTCATAAAGGGAGAGATCTTTTAACTTATATGGGATTAGAAAAACGATTTAATCATTTTCCCTCTCAGCTTTCAGGTGGAGAAAGATTAAGAGTTGCTGTAGTCAGGGCTTTAATGAATGATCCTAAAATAGTAATGGCTGATGAACCTACTGGAAATCTTGACAAATTAAATGCTGATAAATTAATTAATTTATTTAAAAAAATTAATAATGATTTTAACCAAGCGATAATCATTACAACTCATAATCCAGATGTGGCATCTATAGGTAATAAAAAGTATATTTTAGATAAAAATTCATTATCTTTAATAGATTGAGTTTGAAGTTTTATCTGCACTGTTTAACTTTAAAGTAGTATGAAAGAAAATTTTTCCAAACGTGTTCAAAAAATTTTAAAATTAGCTAAGGAAGAAGCTATACGTCTTGGCCATAGTTATGTTGGTTCAGAACATTTGTTGCTTGGTCTTCTTCGGTTGGATTCTGGATTAGGCTCTAAAATTTTTAATATATACGATTGTGATATTGAAGATATTCAATCAATGATTGAAGATTTAATTAAAACTTCAGGTGGAACAATGACACTAGGGCATTTGCCCTTAACTCGAAGAGCAGAGCGTATACTCAGAAATGCTTTTAATGAAGCTGCTTCTATGGGCGCAACTATTGCAGATGATGAACATTTATTACTTGCTATTTTAAAAGAAACTGATGGTATAGCATTTGAAGTTCTAAACTCTAATAATTTAGAGTATGCTAGTGTAGTTGAACTTGTGAAAGATGATTCTGAAAAAGAAGAAGATATCAATGAACCAAGGAAGAAAGAGAAATCTTTAAAATCTAAAACTCCAGCTTTAGACCATTTTTCTCGAAATATCACAAAAATGGCTGAGAAGGGTGAATTAGATCCAGTTATTGGAAGAAATGATGAAATTGAGAGAGTTGCTCAAATTTTATCGCGTAGAAAAAAAAATAATCCTGTACTAATTGGTGAGCCTGGTGTTGGTAAAACTGCGATTATTGAAGGTCTTGCCCAAAAAATTATTTTAAAAGATGTTCCAAGACTTCTTTATAATAAAAGAATTTTTTCGCTGGACTTGGCAGGTTTAGTCGCAGGTACTAAATACAGGGGCCAATTTGAAGAGAGAATGAAAACAGTTATGTTAGAATTAGAAAAGACTAATGATCTAATTTTATTTATAGATGAATTGCATACAATTGTTGGAGCAGGTGGTGCCTCTGGTTCATTAGATGCTGCAAATATGTTTAAACCAGCATTGGCTAGGGGTGATATTCATTGTATTGGAGCTACTACACTTGATGAATATAGAAAACACGTTGAAAAAGATGGCGCATTAGAACGACGGTTTCAAAAAGTAAATGTTTCACCTCCTTCGATTGATGAATCAATAGAAATTTTAAAAGGTCTTCAATCACGATATGAGGACCATCACCATGTAATCTATGAACAAGAAGCTATTAAAGCATGTGTGTATTTATCTCATCGTTATATTGCTGATAAATTTTTACCAGATAAAGCTATTGATATTATGGATGAAGCAGGTTCTAGAGCTCATATGTTAAACATGAAAGTCCCTCAAGAAGTAATAGATTTAGAGTTAGAGATTGAAAAAGTTAAATTTAAAAAAGATAGCGTAGTTGTAGAACAGAAATTTGAAGATGCAGCTAATTTGCGTGATACTGAACAAAAATTAACTAGAAAATTAAAAGGTCTGCAAAAAGAATGGCATATTGATGAAGCATCTAACCCTATTAAAGTGACAGAAGAAAATATATCTGATGTTGTATCAATGATAACAAGGATTCCTGTACGAAAAGTAGCTGAATCAGAAGGCCAAAAACTATTAAAAATGAAGACTGAAATGTCATCAAATATTGTAGGTCAAGATAAAGCTATAGAAAGCCTAAGTAAAGCTATTCAACGTTCTAGATCAGGTTTGAAAAGGAATGAAAAGCCTATTGGAGTTTTTTTATTTTTAGGCCCAACAGGAGTTGGGAAAACAGAAACTGCGAAGGTATTAGCTAGTTATCTCTTTAACCATAGTGAGTCTTTAATTAAACTTGATATGAGTGAGTATGGCGAGCGCTTTTCTGTATCTAGAATGATTGGTGCACCACCTGGATATGTAGGTTATGAAGAAGGAGGAGCATTAACAGAAAAAGTGAGAAGAAATCCTTATTCCGTTATTTTATTTGATGAAATTGAAAAAGCCCATCCTGATATATTTAATGTTCTTCTACAATTATTTGATGAAGGTGTTTTAACAGATGGTCTTGGTCGTAAAGTTGATTTTAGGAATACTATAATTATTCTTACATCAAATATTGGTACAAAAGAGATTCAAGGAGGAAGTCTATTTGGTTTTTCTGAAAATTCTGATGAAAAAAATTATGATTCTATAAAAAATAAGATTCTTGAAAAAGTTAAGAGTGTATTTAATCCTGAATTTTTAAATAGATTAGATGAAACTATTGTTTATCATCCATTGACTAAAGAAAATGTTGTAAAAATTAGCGACTTACAATTAATCGAGGTTCGTGAAAATTTACTTAATATTGGTTTAAGTTTGACTGTGAGCAAAAAAGCAAAAGCTTTAATTTCTGAAAAAGGATTTAATTCGGAATTTGGGGTAAGATTTCTTAGGCGTGAAATTCAATCTTTGGTTGAAGATCCATTATCAGAATTGCTATTAGGTAATGTATTTTCTAAAGCGAAGGGTATTAAGATTGATTCAACTAAAGGTGAATTAAAGTTTTTACCTATTCTTGAAAAAAATATAAAAAAAACTCCAAAAAATTCAGTTAAGAGATCTAAGAAAAAATCTAAAAACTCAATCAATTCCTGATTAATATATGCCATATAAGTATATTATATATTTCAGCATGACTAATTGTCGTACTATTTTTCATGGCACAAAATTTGTAACATTATTGTTATAAATTGATTTTTTTATTTATCTAAGGGAAATTATTATGGGAAAAGTTATTGGTATAGATTTAGGAACAACAAATTCATGTGTATCTGTTCTTGAGGGTGGTGAACCAACTGTCATTAATAGCACGGAAGGTGGTCGTACAACACCATCTATTGTTGCATTTACCAAAGATGGAGAGCGTTTAGTAGGTCAACCTGCTAAAAGACAAGCTGTGACAAATCCGCAAAATACGATCTTTTCTATTAAAAGATTTATGGGACGAATGTTTAATGAAGTTGAGACTGAAATTAAAGAAGTTCCATATAGTGTTGAAAAAGGTGACTCTGGTAATCTAGTTGTTAAAGCTGCTGGAAAATCTTACACTCCACCTGAGATCGGAGCTATGGTACTGCAAAAATTAAAGCAAACGGCAGAAGAACATTTAGGTTCATCTGTTTCAGATGCAGTTATTACAGTTCCAGCCTATTTTAATGATTCACAAAGACAAGCAACTAAAGATGCTGGTAAAATAGCTGGATTAAACGTTTTAAGAATAATTAATGAACCAACTGCTGCTGCTCTTGCGTATGGAATGGATAAGCAAAAAGATGAAATTATAGCAGTTTTTGATTTAGGTGGAGGAACTTTTGATATATCAATACTTGAATTAGGAGATGGTGTTTTTGAAGTTAAATCTACTAATGGTGACACTCATTTAGGTGGAGATGATTTTGACCAAAAAATTATTAATTGGATTGCTAAAGAGTTTAAGAAAAGTGATGGTATTGATCTCAAGACTGACCCAATGGCATTACAACGTTTAAGAGAAGCAGCTGAAACAGCTAAAGTTGAACTGTCTAGTTCAAAGCAAACTGAAATTAATTTACCTTTTATTACTGCAGATTCTTCTGGTCCTAAACATTTAAATATTACATTAACACGAGCTAAGTTTGAAGAATTAGTATCAGATCTAATTACAAGAACTATAAACCCTTGTTTACAAGCAATTAAAGATGCTGGACTTTCACCTTCAAAAATTGATGAAGTTATTATTGTTGGAGGATCTTCAAGAATTCCAAAAATTCAAGATAAAGTAAAAGAAATTTTTGGAAAAGAGCCGAATCGAAGCGTAAATCCAGATGAAGTTGTAGCACTTGGAGCGGCTATTCAAGGTGGAGTACTTGCTGGAGATGTAGATGACATTCTTTTACTTGACGTAACACCTTTATCCTTAGGAATTGAAACACTTGGGAGTGTATCAACAAAATTAATTGAAAGAAACACAACTATTCCAACAAAGAAATCTCAAGTTTTTTCAACTGCAGCAGATAATCAAACAACTGTTGAGATACATGTTTTGCAAGGTGAACGTGAAATGGCATTAGATAATAAGACTATAGGTAGGTTTCACTTAGATGGTATTCCACCAGCACAACGAGGAGTTCCTCAAGTAGAAGTAACCTTTGACATAGATGCTAATGGAATATTAAATGTTGGTGCTAAAGATAAGGCTACAGGTAAAGAACAAAGTATTAGAATTGAAGCTTCAAGTGGTTTATCTGATAATGAAGTTGAAAAAATGGTTAACGATGCAAAAAAATATGAAGGTGAAGATAAAGAAAAACGTGAAATCATTGATTTGCAAAATCAATCAGAGCAACTTATTTATCAAACTGAAAAAAATCTTGATGAGTATAAAGATAAATTAGATAAAAATGAGAAAAAAACAATTGAAGACGCAGTTGAAAAATTGAAGTCATCTAAAGATGCTAAGAATCTTGAAGATTTAAAATTATCATTTGAAGAATTAAATACTGCTTGGAATGTTGTAGCTTCAAAAATGTACGAAGCAGCAAAAGAAGAAGGACCGATTGAAGAAGAGTCGACTGGAAGTAAAAAAAATAAGAAAAAAACAAAAGCAAAAGCAAAAAATGAATCTGAAATAGAAGATGCAGATTTTGAAGTTGTAGATTAATAAATTTCTAACTTTTTATAAAAAAAAAGCGTCTCAAAATTGAGACGCTTTTTTTGTTTATGGAACTCAATTCACGTAAATTCATATGAAAATCAAAACATACTTTGAATAAATGATA
>Ga0114994_10001396_pt1 | contig 17291 bp, 17 predicted proteins | sample ArcticOcean_MG_C_9_FD_87043 | JGI IMG/M metagenome (GOLD analysis project Ga0114994, IMG submission 87043) | Marine microbial communities from western Arctic Ocean - ArcticOcean_MG_CB2_152 | ecosystem: Environmental > Aquatic > Marine > Oceanic | place: Arctic Ocean: Canada Basin | collected...
ATTGAATGTGTTTGTTTTGTAGTTAAATCATTCCAACCATCATTAAATATTGAACTAATCATTTGATCGAAATCTGATACTAATGATTGCGTTGGTTGCCATTTGACTAAAGTCATTTTAGACTCCTATTTTTTGTTAATTAAAACCAACTAGTATGTCGCAATTAACATGCCATTAAACAATCTATGACAATTATTAATTAATAATTGTCATAATGTCAGTATGGACTGCAATTTTGGCACTTAAAGTTTAAGTGTTGATAATAATATGTTATTTAATAAATGAAAGAAGTAACTGATCGTAAATACTTATCATTCTTGACCAGTCGTAAGGTTCAGCAATTTGATTAAATGTTAGATTTCGTATTTCTTGAATATTCCTAATTGCTAAATTTAGTTTATTAAATAAATCGTCTTCATTGAAATAAATATGTTCATGGTGATATTCAGATGGAATTAGTTCTGGATATGATAATCTATTTGGAAGAAGAGGGTAAGTGTTACAATGCATTGCTTCCATGATGCTAATACCAAAAAAATCTTGATTATTTGTAACAGGTAAAATATCAGCTTTCCACAACCATTTAGCATATTCCTTAGCTGAATTACAATATCCAAAGTGGACTATTTTACTTTTCAACTTCTCTTTAGCTTCATCAAAAATTGATGGATATTTATTATGTCTTTCGCCTAATATAGCTACTCTATAGTCAATTTCTTTATTCTGTAAATCAAATAAGACTTTAAAAAATATTTCAGGGTTTTTATCATACTCCCATCTATGATTCCATAATATTAAAGGTGGCCCTTCCTTTATATTTTTATAGTCATCAAAGCGTTTTAAATCGATACCAATATATAATACCTTACTTTTATCTTTAATTTCTTTAATAGTTTCAAGCTCGTTATGATCAGGTGACCTTTTTAAAAATAATTTTAATTCGTTTAAAAATGAATTTTTATGATAGTTTGAATTAAACAGCACTTTATCGGCTGCTAATGCGGAAGAATAGTTAATAAAGCCATAATGTTTATGTTCTTTATTAATAAAGTCTCTATCTTTCTTTGACCATGGGTATGAAAGTTGATTCTCGTGAAAATACATAACAGTCGGTATATTATAAGATGTTTTTCGAGTTAAGCTAAGAAATGTTGTTAGATCGAGCATATCAGTTGCTATGATTAAATCAGGTTGTATTTTAAGTTTATTAAATTTTTGAGCTAAGGTTATTGCGCTACCTTGCATACGCCATTTCCAAAATTGACCTTTCATTGATAAAATATTTATGTTATTAGAACTAAATTTTTGAATATCTTCAGCCCATGATTTATGAGAACCTGTGAAATAAGGCTCGATTAAAAGAATATTCATAGTAAATGTTTATACATTTACTTCGATCCATTTTTGCCCACTAATTGACTTGAAATATTTTTCACGGGAAATAGCATCATTTTTGATTTTAAATCTTTCTGAGTAGATGACTCTCCATGGTCTATTATCACGAGTTGCTTTAACATTCCTTGAGTTATGTTGGTTTAGTTGAGATTTAAGATTTCTACAGTGTCCTATAAAACGATGTTTTCCATTGAGCGTTTCTATGATGTAAGTATAATACATAAATAATAGTCACTAAAATTACATTTGATTATTAAATCAACAAGGAATAAACTTGTTAGGACTCAATGTAAATCCGTATTTTTAGATTCAAATTTTATTATGGAAAAAAAAATTGCAGCTACCAATCGCAAAGCCTTCCATGAATATCATATATTAGATACTTATGAAGCAGGTATTGAACTATTTGGTAGTGAGGTTAAAAGCCTTAGAGAAGGTAATGCTAATTTAAAAGAAGCATATGTGACCATTCGTAAGGGTGAAGCATGGCTTGTTGGTGTACATATTAATCCCTATTCTCATGTCGGTTTTGATAGTCCAGAACCTGTTCGAAAAAGAAAACTATTATTAAATAAAAGAGAAATTCAGAAAATAAAAATATCGCTTGATCAAAAAGGTCTTACGGCTGTGCCCTTGAAAATTTATTTTAATAAAGATGGTTGGGCAAAACTTGAGCTTGGAATGGCTAAAGGAAAGAAGACCTATGATAAAAGAGAATCAATGAAGGAACGTGATATTAGACGTGAAGCTCAAAGAGAAATAAGAAATAGAGACAGATGAAATTTAAAACATTAGATGAACAGTGGTCTTTGATTAGTAGAGGTGTAGAAGAAATTATACCTGAAGAAGAGCTTAAAGTTAAATTGAAAAAGTCTATATCATCAGAGACTCCATTAAATGTAAAGCTTGGTTGCGATCCAAGTCGAGCTGATCTTCATGTGGGCCATGGTGTGGTATTAAGAAAACTTCGACATTTTCAAGATTTAGGTCATCAAGCTATTTTAGTTATAGGTGATTTTACAGCAATGATTGGTGATCCATCGGGAAGAAATAAAACTAGGCCTCAATTATCTCTTGAAGAAGCTAAGGCCAATGCGCAGTCATACATTGTGCAAGCAGAAAAAGTTCTAGATTTAAAAACATTGAAAATAGTCTATAATTCTGAATGGTTAAATAAGATGAATTTTAGTGATGTTATTCGTTTAGCAAGCCACTATACGGTTGCAAGAATGTTGGAACGAGATGATTTTACTAAAAGGTACCATTCGGAAATTCCAATATCTATTCATGAATTTATGTATCCACTGGCACAAGGAATGGATTCTGTAGAATTAAAGGCTGATGTTGAATTGGGGGGTACAGATCAGAAATTCAATCTTTTAGTAGGGCGTGATCTTCAAAGAGAGTATGGTCAAAAGCCACAATCAATCATTACTTGCCCCTTGCTAGAAGGTACGGATGGAATTGAAAAAATGTCAAAATCATATGGGAATGATATTAGTTTAAATGATTCTCCAGAAGATATGTATGGTAAAACAATGTCGATTAATGACGATATGATAATAAAATATTTCACTCTTGCCGCGGATGCTGATAAAAATTTAATAAGCCAAGTTAGTATCGATTTGAGTGATTCATCGTTTAATCCTCGTGATTCTAAACGACTCCTTGCGAGAAAATTAGTAGAACTTTATTATGACGAAGAGTTTGCGTCGAAAGCTGAGCAGCATTTTGATCAAGTAATTGTTAATAAAGATAATCCAGATGATATGTTTGAATTCTCATTAGACCAAGATATGAATATTATTGAGGTATTGCATAATTCTGATCTTGTAGGTAGTAAAAGTGAAGCAAGAAGGTTGTTAAATCAAGGTGCCATTCGCATTGAAGGTGAAAAAGTTTCGGATATGAATATGATTCTCTCCTCTGGAAATGAATATATCATCAAAGTTGGTAAAAGACGTTTTCTAAAAGTAAAATGATAAAACGTCTACTTTTATCGTTTATATCGACATTGTTTATCACTGCATGCGACTCGCCTAATCCTACTAAACTGGTTGTGTTTATTGTTTCTGATCAAGCATCACCGTTTATTTTAGAAAAATATGATCATTTATTCACAGGTGGATTTAGATGGTTGATCGATAACGGAATTTTTTATAATAAGGCACAACATAACCATGGTAATACCACTACTGGACCGGGGCATTTTGCGCTTTCTACTGGTGTTCATCCTGGGAATGGAGGTGTTGTTAATAATGTATGGTATGATAGACGTTTGAAAAGATCTTATTATGTTGTTGAAGATTCCACTGCTGTTAATCTCTCAGGAAAAGGCATAGGTAAATCTTATCGATATATTAATAATCCGAACCTAGCAGATTGGATAAACCAATCGAATCCTAATTCAAAAGTTGTTTCTTTGTCTGGAAAAGATAGATCTGCAGTACTCTTTGGTGGAAGCAATGCTGAACTTGTGTTGTGGTATGATAAAAAAGGAAGTTATAACACATCCACTTACTATGCTGAATCGCTTCCTGTGTGGGTTCAGGATTTTAATACAAGACTTAACGTTGAAGGTTATAAAGATACTACTTGGTCATTATTTAAAAGCCCAGAGATTTATAATCAAAATACACGTATTGATAACTTTCAAGGAGAGAGAATAGTTTCTAAAAAAGCTGATGCAACACCCACGCTACCTCTTTTATTAGGTGATATGTCTACAAAAGCATTATTAAATGATTTTTATGAATATCCACATGGGGATAGGTCATTGATCGATTTAGCCATTGAATCTATCTCAAAATTAGATCTAGGTGGTGACAATAATCCAGATTTGTTATTCTTAGGTTTATCTGCTACTGATGGTGTTGGGCATAATTTTGGTCCACATTCAGTTGAGCAACTTGATAATCATTTACGACTTGATGCTCAGTTAATGAGAATGATTAATTATATTGAAGATAATGTTGGGTCTGGAAATACAATGTACGTTTTTTCCAGTGATCATGGTGCTTTAGAATTACCTGAATCTCTAAAATTAAAAAAAATAAGTGCAGGGCGTATTTCTTATGATCAGAAAAAGAAGGTCTTCTCAAATATCTTAAGTCAAATTGAACTTAAGATTGGATCTGAAAAAGTGATAGAATACGGTAATAACTTTTATTTTGACAAAGGGTTAACAATTCAAGAAAAAGAGTTTGCTTCAAAAATGGTCAAGGACCTAGTTTTTAATATTGACGGTGTATCTATGGCTTTGAGTCTAGAAGATATTATGGACCTTCCTAAATCAAAAGAAAATATTAAGTTTAGGAACATGGTCCATGTGGAGAATAGTCCTGATATCTACGTGATTTTAAAGGAAAATTGGTTGTGGAATTCAAAAACTGGTAGTAGTCATGGCTCACACTATAGTTATGATACACATATTCCATTAATATTTTCAAAGAATGGTATTGAAGGTTATAAAATTGATGACCCTATCTCATCAGTGGATGTATCTCCTTCAATCGCAAGATATCTTGGAGTTAAATATCCAAAAGGCATTGATGGTAGTGCATTAAAGTTAAAATTTTATAACAATTAGTTTTTTTTAATGAGTTAGCTAGAATCCTTAATATTTGTGAAAGATAAAATAATAATTTTTTGAAAAATCTTATTTTATTGAAAAGATTTATACAGCTAACTTAAGAACTTATTTTTAACCTCTAAAAGGAGAAGACATGTCAGAGAATGTCAAAGAATTCACCTCAGATAATTTTAGTGCTGAGGTAATAGAGTCCGATACACCTGTCCTTGTCGATTTTTGGGCTGAATGGTGTGGACCCTGTCGCGTAATAGCGCCAGTGGTAGATGAAATTGCTACTGAGTATTTACAAAAAGTTAAAGTTGGAAAGTTAAACGTTGATAATCATAATCAAGTCGCTAGTCAATATGGCGTAAGAAGTATTCCAGCTTTACTAATTTTCAAAAACGGTGCAGTTGCAAATCAAATTGTTGGTGCTGTACCAAAAAATAAAATAACTGAAATTTTAGATTCAGTTATATAATTATTAATTAATAAAAAGAATGAATCGAAAGGTTATAATTATTGGTTCTGGTCCAGCAGGATTAACTGCTGCACTTTATACTGCCAGAGCAAATTTAAATCCGTTAGTATTCGAAGGTAATCAACCGGGTGGACAGTTAACAATTACCACTGACGTTGAAAATTATCCAGGTTTCCCTGAAGGAATTATGGGGCCAGAGTTAATGGAGAAATTTCGCACTCAAGCAATAAGGTTTGGCGCAGAATGTCATTTTAAGCATGTTACTAAAGTTGATTTTAATGCCCGTCCTTTTAAAGTATGGGTAGGTGATGATATGTTCACAAGTGATTCTATTATTATCGCAACTGGTGCTTCTGCTAAAATGCTTGGCTTAGAAAGCGAAAAAGAACTAATGGGTTATGGAGTTTCAGCTTGTGCTACTTGTGATGGATTTTTCTTCAAAGATAAAAAAGTACTAATAGTTGGTGGTGGAGATTCTGCCATGGAAGAAGCTAATTATCTTACAAAATTTGCATCAGAAGTCAAAATTGTTCATAGAAGAGATGAATTTCGTGCTTCTAAAATAATGATCGACCGAGTTATGAACAATGATAAGATATCTGTTATTTGGAATTCTTCTATTAAAGAAATATTGGGATCAAAAGAAAAAGGTGTACATGCTGTTATACTTGAAGATTCTCAAAGTAAAAATACTATAGAAGAAAATTGTGATGGAGTATTTATGGCAATTGGCCATAAGCCAAATACGGATTTATTTGTAGACATTCTAGATTTTGATTCTGCTGGCTACTTAATAACAACAAAAGGTAGTACTGCGACAAATATAGAAGGTGTATATGCTTGTGGCGATGTTCAAGATCATGTCTATCGTCAAGCAGTTACAGCAGCCGGAAGTGGTTGTATGTCTGCAATAGATGCTGAACGTTATTTAGAAAATAATTAACTTTTTCGATTTATCTTTTGCCATAAGGAGGCAAGATGAATCAACAGTCAACTTTAATATATGAGTTAAAAGGCCTTAAAAAGTCCTACAATAAACAAACTGTTCTAAATATTGGTCGTTTACAGTTCCATCGAGGAACAATATATGGCGTTATTGGTCCAATAGGATCTGGAAAGTCAACCTTATTAAATATCATGGCGGGTCTTGAAAAAGAAACTCATGGAACTTTAAAATATGATATGAATCAATTTGAAACAAATTGGTTGGGCAACATAAAATCTAGCCCTGAAATTCAATACTATAATTCTGATATTGTAAATAAAAATATCAAAGTAAGTAGTTTGTTGAATTCTAATAATATTAAGAATATATCTCAGTATTTTAAGAATGGTTCATTAAAATTAATTTTAGAAAAAAATATTAGAGATTTATCAAAAGGGGAGGTTGCTTATTTAAATATGGTTATGGCAATTAACTCAGATCCCAGAGTATTATTAATAGATGACTATGCACTCAACTTTGATAAAAATATGGAGTTAGATTTTAGAAAGAAATTAATTGGAATGAATAAAGAATTAGGTACAACTATATTATTATCAGCTCCAAATGACCAATGCTTGAAGTTAATTGCATCTGTTATGATTTATTTGGATAATGGTCATATTTCTAAGATTCGTTCCGGCGCTGGAAAAAGTCCAAGGCCATACACAAAACGTCCAGTACAAAAAAAGAATGTTGTAAAAAAGCGCTTTAACTCTAAACAAAAACCTAATCGTTAGTAAAAATATGATAATTTTATATAAATTAAACCAAATTTATAGCTAAAAAGTTTTATTTATGTTTAAAAAACGCTTTAATGAACTTACTTCTAAGTTTAATAATAAAAAAATTCTTGTAATTGGTGATCTAATGTTAGACACATATTTGATGGGACATTCAAATAGAATTTCTCCAGAAGCTCCAGTTCCTATAATTGACGTAAATAAAGTTGAGCATAATCTAGGAGGCGCTGCAAATGTTGCTTTAAATCTTTCTTCGCTAGGCAGTGAAGTTTTACTAATTGGATTTATTGGCAATGACTCTGAAGGTCAAATTTTTAAAAATTTAGTAGATGAATGCAATATAGGTTTCACACCTTTAGTTCAAAGTGGTAATCGACCAACTACAGTTAAGTCGAGAATAATATCACATGGCCAACAAGTTATTAGAACAGATCGAGAGGTTACTAGTGATCTATCTAATGAGTTAAATAAAGAACTTTTATCACTAGTATCTTCCTTAATTAATGATGTGGATGGTGTGATCTTAGAAGATTATAATAAAGGAGTATTGAATCCTTTCTCAATTACAAAAATCATTAATATTGCAAAGGATTTAAAAAAGCCAATTTATGTAGATCCAAAAGTAAAAAATTTCAATCTATATAAAGGTGTGAGGCTTTTTAAACCTAATCTTTCAGAATTTAGAAGTGTTTATAAAGAGAATGCTACTCTAGAAAAAGATGGTTTTGATCTTAAGAGAAAAATAAATGCGGATATACTTATGGTAACTAGAAGTGCAGAAGGTGTGTCTCTTTTTGTTGATACTGACTATTATGATATTCCTACTATAGCTAGAAAAGTACATGATGTTTCTGGTGCTGGAGATACTGTGATCGCAACTTTTACACTATCTGATTTATGTGGAGCTACCCCAAAAGAATCTGTTCTTTTATCAAATTTTGCCGCAGGTAGAGTTTGCGAAGAAGTTGGTGTAGTGCCAATCAGTCTTACTATGTTGAATGAAATGATTGAACACCATAATAACTTATAACGTTATTTGTGAATTTATGTAGATACTTATTCTTATTTTTTTCTTTTATATCTATTATTTTCAGTCAACCAGAAAATAGATTTTCCCCTTTTGATTGGGTGCAATATAGACAAGCTGGTAAAGTTAACTCTATCTCTTTTAGTGAACGTTATGCGTATCTAGGTACTGAATTGGGCGGTTTGCAAAGGTTTAATATTTTATCTAATCGTTTTGAAGAATCAATTACTAGAGCTCAAGGTTTAAAAAGTAATACAATTAAAGCAGTTCATCGTGCCTCAAATGGAGTATTATGGGTTGCAACACCTATGGGTATAGAATATAGCTTAAGTGAAGAAGGTGACTGGAGGTTTATTAGTCGTGATATATTACAACTGCCTTTTGGTGCAGTTATTTATAGAATAGGTGAGTCTGAACAAGATATTTGGCTCGAGACTTCTACATTGGTCTATCGCTTGGATCCAATTACAGGAGTAGTTACTGGAGTAATGTCAAACCCCGACGTCTCTGTGTTATGGAGCTCAGGTTTAATCAGTTTTCAAACTGACCTATCAAGTCTTTTGTTTGATTATTCAATCCTTGATGGATGGTTGACAGATTTTCGTTCACTTTTTAGCCCAAATGGAAAGCAAATGAAAGTTACTACAATAGCTAAAAATAGAATGAATGACGTATGGCTAGGTACTGAAGACGGTACTTTCTTTATAGGAGATAATACGATGAAAACTTTTTCACCTTATATTTTTAGTCTGGCTAATAATGATATTCAAGATATAGAAGGTAAATACCCATTTTGGATTGGTGGTCGTTTAAATGAATATACTTCGGGCGTATCTTATTTTGATTCTGACCGTAATATTTATGATCAATATATATTCAATGAAAACATAAATATGGATCGTTTATCAATTTATAGTATTATTAATTTAAAAGATGAAATATGGTTTGGTGGGGAAGATGCAATTTTAGTTTATAATATAAAAAAAGATTTTTGGAGAACATATAATATAAATATTGGAACTGATAAATCTTGGATAAACTCATTTATAAATATAGATGATCAAATTTGGTTAGCTACAAATAATGGACTAATTATTTTAAATAAAGATGATAAAAGTCAGCTTGATAATGAACTTGTTGATTATTTTTATAATAATAGTATTTATGAATTGAAAATGACTAATCACCATATTTTTATAGCATCTGAGGCTGGGTTATTTATTTTTGATAAACAAATTAATAAAATATACGATTTAAAATCTTTTGGCTATAAATCTAAAGATTTTATTTCCCCATCTGATCATTTTAATTATACTGCTATAACTGAAAATAATGACAATCTATATTTTGCTAATCAATCTGGAATAATATCTTTTAACCTAATTAATAGACAATGGTCTAATGTTGTTGAACCTTCGATTTATGGATCTTTGGAGGTCAAATCTATAGTTTTAAATAAAGAAAATATTTTTATTGCTACGGTCAATGGACTTACGCAATATGATATGATTAATAATTCATTAGAAATATTTAATTATAAGTTTATTGGAGATATAAATGACATGTATATTAAAGGTAAGAAAATTTGGTTGGGAACATCAGAAGGTCTAATATCGTTTCAGTATAAATGAAAAAAATCAATAATATTATTTTATATAGCTTTATAATTTTAATTAGTTATTTAAATGCTCAGGCTCTAAGACCTAACAGTCTTCAAAAAGAACTAATAAGGCAATATGGGGTTTCTTTTTATACTATAGCAGATACTAATTCTGATTCTATTAGAGTTTTATCTTATTTATCAGTTCCAAATAATGTTTTACAGTTTATAAAAAATAATCAAAACTTTGAAGCTGGTTATGAAGCAACTATATCTATTAAAGAAAAAAAAGGTTCCCAGGTCGGACGAAAAAACTGGGTTAATAAACTTATAACAGATAAATATTTAGAATCTATTTCAAAAAAAATATATACAATCCATTTTGCTGAATTTAAAGTCCCAGTTGGTAGCTATATTATTTCCACTGAGCTACTTGATAAAGACTCTAATAATAGTGGACTAAGATCCAAAGAATTAAATTTATCAAAGAAGAATGGTGAGATAGAAATATACAGTACTTTTTTCGTTGATTATCTTGCAGGAAATTGGGGTTTGAACGTAAATGAAATTCCACTTTTTCAAAATTTTCATAGTGATAAAATTATTAGGCCAACAGTATTCATTTCTGGGAAAGTTAAACCTGGACCATATGAACTTGAGGTTAAAGTATTAACCGTTAAGAAAAAAGAATTATGGAAAAAGACTTTTCAATCTGAAAGTAATAAAGGTTATTTTTATCAACGGATAATTATTCCAGAAGAAATAGCAAAGCAAGGTCTTCGAAAAAGAGTAGATATTGTTCTCAAACAAGAGGGTGAAAAGAAAAAATCTTCAGTAATTTTAGCATTGTCGAGAGAAGGTATCTCTGGATCCATTGGAGATATTTCACAAGCTATTCAGAATATGCGTTATATTTTAGAAGATAATGAATGGAAAAAGTTAAGTAAATCTAAAAATGAAGACCAAGAAACATTATTTTTAGAATATTGGAGTTCAAGAGATCCTACACCTAAAACTCCAGATAATGAATTAATGAATGAGTACTTTTCGAGAGTAAACTATTCAAATGCTAATTTTAAAAGTTATTCGAAAGGCTGGAAGACTGATATGGGAATGGTTTATATACTATTTGGTCCACCAGATGATTTAGAAGTCTACAATGATCCTTTAAGTCGAGTGTATTCTCAAAGGTGGCACTACTATCGAATTAATAAATTTTTCGACTTTGTTGACGAACAAGGCTTTGGTGATTATCGATTGTCTACACCTTTCTATCGTGGGCAAAGCTGGTGAAATCATTTAAAATATTTTTATTTTAAATAATCATTCTATCAAACTAATCAAGTGAAATATTTTTCATATAGTAGTTTAGAGACTTTCAATAAATGTCCATCTCTATTCAGTTTTAGATATATAGATAAAAATCTAAAAAAAGATGAGAGTATAGAGGCCTTTATGGGTAAGCGTATCCATGAAGCTTTAGAATTTTTGTACAATGATATATTATTAAATAAAGTTCCATTTCTAGATAGAATCATAGAAAAATATCATGAAAGATGGGAATCTAACTGGCATGATCGTATTGCTATAGTTCATAAAGATAAATCTATTAAGTTTTATTATGAACTTGGAGAAAAATGTATTGCAGGATATTATCGAACTTATAAGCCTTTTAAAGAGCTAGTAATTGGAACCGAAATTGAATTTCTTTTTTCATTGAATAATACTGATGATTATATTTTTAAAAGTATAATTGACCGTATTGACCATGATGGGAATGGAAATTATGAGATTCATGATTATAAAAGTGGTAAACGAGCTATGTCCTACCATCAAGCCAATAAAGATAAACAATTGGCATTATATCAAATTGCTTTAGAACAAAATTATAAAAATGTTAAATCTGTTAAATTAATATGGCATTTCTTACAACATAATATTAAAATTGAATCTAATCGAAGGATTGAAGAAATAAATAAATTAATCATTGAAACTTCATTTAAAATTGATAATATTAAAAAGAAAATTCAATTTGGAGAAGATTTTTTGCCTAAAGAAAGCATTCTATGTAATTGGTGTTATTATTGGGAAGAATGCGGTGCTAAAATTGGTTCAAATCCATATATTAAGTCTCAAACCCAATAATGCAAATATTACACCAAGAAGCAACTTCATTATTTATTAAACTTAATAAATGGTCATTCACATATGTTCTTAGAAATAAAAATAAAGTTGCGGTTAATTTAAATGAGGGAAGGTAGATCAAAAAGATTTTATTATTTTTTAAGTTTTTTTATTGATGAATCATCATCACTTTTAAATTAGATTTACAAATAGTTTTTTTATAAAAAAATAAAGATAGAAGTATATAATGGGGTTTTTTAGTTCATTCTCGAATCCATTTAATTGGGTATCCGGCGATATAGCAATTGACTTAGGTACTGCTAACACTTTGGTTTATGTTAAAGGTAAAGGTGTTTTAATAAATGAACCGTCAATTGTTGCAAAATCAGTTCATGATGATAAAATTATTGCAGTAGGCTACGAAGCAAAAGCTATGGTTGGTAGAACTCATCGTGAGATAGAAACCATTAGACCTCTTCGTGATGGCGTCATTGCTGACTTCAAGATGACAGATGGACTAATCCAAGGATTTATTAATAAAATAAATATTAATCGTTTAGCTCGGCCTAGGATGGTTATTTGTGTTCCTTCTGGCGTGACTGAAGTTGAAAGGCGTGCTGTACGAGATTCTGGTGAAAGAGCAAACGCTAGAGAAGTTTTCTTGATTGAGGAACCAGTCGCTGCTGCTATTGGTATAGGATTAGATATATCAAAACCTATCGGTAACATCATAATTGATATAGGGGGTGGTACAACTGAGATTGCAGTAATCGCACTTGATGGAGTTGTAACCAAAGAGGCAATACGAGTAGCTGGTGATGAAATGGATGAAGCTATTATTCAATGGTTCAGGAATGAACATAAGTTAGATATTGGTTCCTCTACTGCTGAAAATATTAAAAAATCTGTCGGTTCTGCTATGAGAGTAAATAGTGAGATGATTTCTGTGAAAGGTAGAGATTTAGTATCTGGTATTCCGAAAACTATAGAAGTTTCTTCAGATGAAATTCGTCAGGCTTTAAAAGACCCTATTAATGCCATAGTCGAAGCTGTTAAACGTGCTCTTGAACAAACTCCACCGGAGTTATCTGCTGATATTCTAGACAGAGGTATTTTAATGACAGGTGGAGGAAGTATGCTTAAAGGTATAGATCAATTAATTAGAGAGAAAACTAATGTTCCTGTAAATGTCGCAGAAGAACCTTTGCTATCTGTAGTTAAAGGAACAGGTAAAGTCCTTGAAGATGTAAAAAAATACGAGTCTGTTCTGATTTAAACTCTTAATGCGTAATCTTTACCTATTTTTTCTTAAGTATAAAGATCATTTTATTTTTCTATTCTTTGTTTTTTCTTCATTTACTCTCCTTTTACAAAATGACAATACTAATACTATTATAATTAGAGGAAAGTTTAGTGATAAACTCTCAATTATTTCTTCACCATTTGCATGGATGCGAAGTATGAGTCAACTTGAGCAAGAAACTAAAATTCTTCGCGAAAAAAATATACAATTAACTCTAAGAATTGAATCCATGTCTAATGCAAATGAAGAACATAAATCACTTTTAAAACTTCTTGAGTTAAAAGAAGATAGTGATCTAGAATTAATAGCAGCTAATGTTGTTAACTCTGGTTCTTCTTCAAATTTATCATCTATAACTTTAGATGTAGGTGAAAATCATGGTATTAAAGTCGATCAAGCCGTTTTAGTACCTGATGGAATAATTGGGAAAACTATTGTTGTTGGTAAAAATTCTAGTATTGTTCAAATTATAAATGATGTTAATTTTCGCTTATCAGTTAGAATTTTACCATCAGGGAATGCTGGAATTCTAAGATATTTAGAAAATGATATATGTGAAATTAGAGAATTGCAAAAAAATGCTAAAATATCTATTGGTGATAATGTAGTTACATCAGGCTTTAGTCAAATTTATCCTAAAAATTTACCTGTGGGAGAAATAATAGAGGTATTAAATCAACGAGGTAGCTTTCAAAAAGTAGCAAAAGTTAGAATTAAGAGTAGAATTGGTTCTCTCTTACACGCATTCATCATATTAAATGATATAGAAATTGATTAAGCAAATATATATAGGATTAGGAGCCTTTCTTCTCCAATTTATATTAGTTGATATACTTTCTATAAAAATGATACGCCCAGACTTTTTGGTGATATATATATTTTATTTTACTTTGCTAAATGCAAAATATAAAGGAATTATTTTAGGTTTTATTATTGGACTATTATCTGACCTTACAGGAGTAGGTTCATATTTTGGCTTAACATCTTTAACTTTATCATTAACAGCGTATTTGACGGGTTTTTTAAATGGAAAATATGAGCGTTTACTTCCTTATTTTTTTCATTCTATATGGGTTTCTATTCTATTATTACACTTTTATATCATTACTTATGTTCGATTCCAAATATTATATGAATCAAGCACTCTTGATTTCCTATTTAAATTTATATTTACATTTGGTTACACAATGATGTTCTTTGTAGTTATTCAATTTTTCTTTCCAGTTAAGGATGCTTCACGTGCTCAGATCTCTTAACTCTGTTTCAAAAATTAAATTTTGGTCACTCTTAGGGTTGACTATTTTTTTACATATTATACTACTGTATCGTTTCTTTCAATTACAAATTTTAGATTATGATTTATATACGCAACGCGCTAATAGCAATAGAATAAGAGCAACTTCCATACCTGCACCTAGAGGATTAATATTAGATAGAAACGGAAAAATTATTGTTGATAATTATCCCACTTACGTTTTGTATGGTATAGGATCAGAAATTATTAATAAGTCTAGAAATTTTTCAGTAATAAGTAAAGCTACGGGTATAGATTCATCTTATCTTTCTATTAATTATAAAAATAATTTTAGAAATAGGTTTGTACCTACAAAGCTCGCAAAAGATTTAACTATTTCTCAACTAAGTATACTAGAAGAATATAAAAATGATCTAACCGGTATCATTTATAAGCAGTTTCCAGAAAGAATATTTAATTCAAAAATAAGAGCTTCTCATGTTTTAGGTTACCTAAAAGAAACTGATCAAGAATATTTGTCTTCTATCTCTGGAAAATCTGATCATCAGTATGGTGACCTTATTGGCTCGTCTGGCTTAGAGCTTAAATATGAATCTATTTTAAGAGGTGAAAAAGGTGTCTCTTATTATCAAGTAGACGCTTTCGGAAGAGAGGCTGGTGCAATAGAAGGGCAATCTAATACATTGCCAAAACCAGGAAATGATATTAAAACCACTTTAGATATTAGAATTCAAGAATTATTAGAAAGTGAGTTTGAAGGTAAAAAAGGTGCTGGAGTTATATCAAATCCTAATACGGGTGGATTACTTGCTTACGTAAGCTCACCTGACTACCCGCCTGATTTATTTACAGGATTAGTAGCTACAAAAGATTGGGCGTCGGTTATTGCTGATACGGATAAACCACTACTAGATAGAGTAGCTAATGGTACTTATCCTCCAGGTTCTATATATAAAATGATTGTAGCAATTGAACTTCTTGAACGTGAACTAATAAATGAAGACTGGGAAGTCTTTTGTCCAGGTTATTATGAATTTTATGATAGAACTTTTAAATGTTGGAAAGAAGAAGGGCATGGAAAAGTTATTTTAGAAAAAGCAATTGCTGAATCTTGTGACACCTTTTTCTATCAAGCTATACAAAAAGTTGAATTAGATAAATTAAGTGAAAGGTCTAAAACTTTTTATCATGGTAAACTAACAAATATCGATTTGCCTTCAGAAATGAAAGGTCGTGTTCCTAATTTTAAATACATGAATAAAAAATATGGGAAATGGGGTTGGTCAGAAGGCGCCATGCTAAATATTAGTATTGGACAAGGTGAATTATTAGTAACACCACTTCAAATTGCTTTGTACATTAATATTTTAGCAACCAGAGGCGAAACCTTTCAACTTCACTTAGTTAATAATGATTACAAAAAAATTAATAGATTAAATATTCGTAAAAAAACTTGGGAATTTATAGAAAAATCTATGATTCGAGTTGTAAATGATTCAAAAGGAACAGGACGTGGAGCAAACCCAAAAATTAAAAATTTACTTATTTCAGGCAAAACAGGCACTGCAGAAAATCCGCATGGTGAGCCACATGCTTGGTTTATAGGTTATGGACGTAAAAATGATAAACTAATTTCAGTAGTGATAATGCTTGAGAATGGTGGACATGGTGGTGAGACTGCAGCGCCAATAGCAAGGAGAATTTTTAATGAATATTTTAAATCAGATATTACAGTAGCAATTAATTAATAATGTTTTTAGAAATATGGCAAAAATTAAAAGAATCGCCCACTACATCTCTAATTCCTGTATTTTTTTTACTTTTATTAGGTTTATTTTCATTATATAGTATTGCGATGGTTCAAGTGCAAGAACCTCCCAACGCTTTTACTAAACAATTATTTTTTTTAATCCCATCATTCATTATGCTAATAATAATGACAGTTTTATCTAAACGTTTAATTCATAAGTATATATATTTTTTTTATATTTTAGCTATTATTTCTGTCTTATTACCTTTTTTAGGTGATAAAGTTGCAGGTACTTACAGATGGATAAATTTTGGCCTTCCATTTGATTTTCAACCCTCAGAGCTATCAAAGTGGATTGTTGTTTTAGTCCTCGCTAGATATTTATCTTATAACAATTTACAAATGAATCATTTCAATTCTAATATTATCCCATTTATTATTGCTCTGATTCCTACAATAATTGTATTGAATCAACCTGACCTTGGCACGGCTTTTGTCATGATGTCACCAGTTCTACCAATGTTGTTTTGGGTTGGCGCTAGACCTTTTCATCTATTTCTTATTATAGCACCTTTGTTAAGTATTCTTTCAGCATTTAATGTGTTTGTTTTTTCACTTTGGGCATTCTTTCTAGGAATTATTATCTACGTATCGAAACCAAAGCTTCTAAATGCTATAGGTCTTTATTTTAGCAATATTTTTTTAGGCTTAATATTCCCTTTGGTTTGGGATTCATTAAGACCTTATCAGCAGAGTAGAGTCCTAACATTTATAAATCCTGAAACAGACCCGCTTGGCGCAGGTTATCATATTATTCAAAGTAAAACTGCTTTAGGATCGGGCGGTCTATTAGGCAAAGGTTGGGGACAGGGAACTCAAACTCATTTAAAATTCCTTCCTGTTCAAGAGTCAGATTTTATCGTTAGTGCTATTGGTGAAGAATTAGGCTTTATTGCATTATTCTTTATGCTTTCTTTATTTTTCTGGTTTGTATTTAAAATCCTTCGTTTAGCTATAACTACAAAAGATAGATTCTCAGGATTGGCACTTATTGGAATAG
>Ga0114994_10001398_pt1 | contig 17287 bp, 11 predicted proteins | sample ArcticOcean_MG_C_9_FD_87043 | JGI IMG/M metagenome (GOLD analysis project Ga0114994, IMG submission 87043) | Marine microbial communities from western Arctic Ocean - ArcticOcean_MG_CB2_152 | ecosystem: Environmental > Aquatic > Marine > Oceanic | place: Arctic Ocean: Canada Basin | collected...
AAATTACTTAGTAAATAAATAAACAAATTAGAAATCGAGGACTGAGGACACTCAGACTAAGCCCAAGGACCACATAAACACAATTAATTATACATCGTCACACAGCGCGTCCAGCAGGCCCTGGTAGATGCTCCGCGCGTTCGAGCCCTCGAGCGGGAAGGCCGCGTTGAAGGAGGCGGCGCAGTCCCGGCACGCTACATCATCGCCCAGCATGGCGCCTAGTTTTGTGTAGAGCGCCGCCTCCGCATCGGGCGACGGTTCACTAGAGTAGCGCGGGTCGCGGTTGCGGTAGTAGTCCTCCGCGCACCGCTTGAAGGGGCACCACACGAGCTCGACGCGCTCCAAGCGCAACGCGAACCGGGAGAAGCTTCGGAGGCTCGCGTGGGTGCTCCCAAAGGCTTCTTCACAATAAGCGTCAGCGTCCTTTGCAAATTCAGCGTCGTCGCGGTTCCCGCGGCTCGCCATGGCGAAGCGCATGTAGGCACCGGCCTGGTCGAACTCCTCCGCCGCCACACCTATTAATGCCTCAGCGTCCGCGCCGCTCCCGGCGTTCTCCTTTATGGTGTGGCAGATGCCGTTTAAGAGCGAACACCAGTCGCAGTGCATCACGAACTGGGGCGACAGTGCTTTCCCGGGGTTGTGCAGGAAGCACACGTTCTCCCTCAAACCGCGGAGGAGCTCGGGTTTGTGGCGCTTCAGCGTTCGACAAGCCTTCACCATAGGTCGCGCGGCCCACGGGTTCGCCGGGGATACCCAGAAGCCTTCGCGCTTCGCTCGAAAGGAGACGCCTCGGCCGTACGCGTTCTTCGGCACGACGTTGTTCGCGTAACATAGGGCGCTCCTTACGTTCATCCAGAGCGCGGCGCGGCGGAGGCCCCGGACGCTCGTTTTTGGCTCGTCGACGGCGATTGCGGCGGCTTGGCGTTTTGGCAGTGGCGACACGTGGTGTCTAGGTGGCGGTACGAAGGCCGCCGTTGCGATGAGCACCGCAAGGGTTTGGAGCTGCCGCAGTGTCATGCTCTTTCTTCGTTTGGTGCGCAACGATGGCGTAAATTGCTGGTCACGCGCCTTTAGAGTGTTGCTGTGGTTCGATTCCAGAGCGATGCGAGCCAGCGGTGCCTTGCGTGAGCGATGAGGCCCGGATGAATTGAATCAACCCGCACGAAACCCGCGCGCAGCAGGTCAGCGCGCGCCCGAACCTGGCTGTATTGCAGCATCAGTGTGGTTGTGGCGCTACCGCTGCGTCATTGCAACGCGCACGCATCTCTGAAAGCGGCCGCAGCGTGCCAGAGCTTGCAACCGCTCCACAACCCAGTGCTCTCCCCGACAGGACTTTAGCAATGCGCAGCATATGGCGAGCAGCGCTCTGCGTTTTATTACGGCAATGCGCGCGCGCCGACGACCTCGACGAGGAGGACCTGTTCGATCTCGACGGCGAGGGCGACTATGATCCTCCGGACTCGTACATCGAGTACGACGCGGCGGCCTACTACGACGGCCCCGACGACTACTATGATGGTGTGGAGCAGTTCGGCGGGCCGGGCATGGAGGACTACCCCGGCGAGGTGACTCCGGAGTTGCTGCACAAACTCTTCGGCGACGGCGCCGCCGAAGGCGAGGACCTCGACGCGCTCTTCGAGCAGCTGGGCCTGGGCGCCGGGCCCGACGGCGTCCTGTATGCCGACGACGGCTACGGCGAGGCGTTCTTTGACGACGAGCATCCGGACCAGGACAAGAGCACCGTGAAGCTGGTCGTCGACGAGCCGGGCGACGTCGAGGAGGGCCTGTACGAGCGGGTTGACGACGAGGCAGACCTCTAACCTAATGTTATTTTCGTTTACTGCGTGGATCTCGCGAAGGAAGCGTTTGCGTGCGGGTTTATTGAGATTTGCAAATCGGGTTTGCGAGAGGCACGGCTAAACGAGTGCTCACGAATCATCTTATGCCCCAGGCTTGAGCACGACGCAACAACGCCATCGATGCGGCTGCAAACACTACTCACACTTGCTGCAGCCGCGGCAGCAGTCAGCGCCAAGCAAGCCCCCAAGCTCGCGAACCCATGCCTGCAAAAACCGTACGCAACGCTGCCGTTCTGCAACACATCCCTCAGCAATGACCAGCGCGCGCGAGACGCCGTTGGACGCATGTCTCTAAGCGAAAAGATCGACGCGCTCGGCAGCAAACAGGGCCCGACGCCGTCGCTCGGACTCGGCACGTACGACTGGTGGAGCGAGGCGACGAGCGGTATCGCGAACGGTGACCACGGGGCGCCGGGCGAGCACACGCACTTCGCCTATCCAGTTACGACGGGCATGGCCTTCAACCGGAGTCTATGGCGCGCGACGGGCTACGCCATCGGACGGGAGGCACGCGCACTCATGAACGCCGGCCAAGCCTACTCCACGCTCTGGGCGCCCGTGGTCAATTTAGCGATCCATCCCCGGTGGGGGAGGAACATCGAAGTGCCGGGCGAGGACCCGTTCTTGACCGGCGAGTACGCGTTCGCCTTCGTCCGGGGTCTGCAAAGTGAAGAAGGCGGCTTCCTACAAGCGTCGGCGTGCTGCAAGCACTTCGTCGCGAACGAGCTGGAGAAAACAACCCAGCCCGACGGCGAGGCGTGGGACCGGCGGCACGACGACGCGCAAGTGAGCGAGCGCGACCTGGCGGATAGCTACTTCCCGCCCTTCCAAGCGTGCGTGAAAGCGGGCGTGACGGGGCTCATGTGCTCCTACAACGCGGTGAACGGCGTGCCGGCCTGCGCGAACAAGAGGCTGCTGGACACGGCCCGTGATTGGGGTTTTAGTGGATACATCACCTCCGACTGCGACGCCGACCGCAACGTGTTTAACACGCACAAGTACGCGCCGACGCGCACGGAGGCCGTGCGGGACGTTTTAATAGCGGGTACGGACGTGGACTGCGGCGGGTTCGTCAGTCGGCACGCGCGCGCCGCGCTCGACGAGGGCTTGATCGACGAAGCTTTAATTAAAGCACGCCTCGTGAACCTGTTCACGGTGCGCCTGCGGCTGGGGCAATTCGACCTCAGCTTCGACGTGACAAAGCCGCGGGGGCCTCTGGATCGTATAACTGCCCGAGCGGTCTGTGCCGAGGCGCACCGGGAAACGAGCCGCGAGGGTCTGATACAATCTGCGACGTTGTACAAGAACGACGGCGCCCTGCCGCTGCACGCGAAGACGGTGCTCGTCAGCGGGCCGACGGCCAACATCTCCCGGGCCACGGCGAGCTACTACGGGCCGCGCGTCGTTTGTGAGGGTGCTTACTCTGGATTGGTTGATGCGGTGCGCGATGGCGGCCGCGTTCAGGTGACGTACGAGCAGGACCTCTCGCGCGCGGTCGCCGCGGCAACGACGGTGGACGCAGTCGTTTTGGCGCTCGGGACGGACCTCGACTACGCGAGGGAGGGCAGGGACGCGCCGTCGATCCGGCTGCCGGCCGACCAGCTGCGTCTGGCCGCGGCCGTCGCCGCTTCTGCGAAGCATCCGATCACCGTCGTCCTGCTCACGGCGACGCCGCTCGACGTCGCGAGTTTACTGGCCAACGTCAAAATAGGTGCGATCGCCCACCTCGGCCAGCCGTCCGTCGCGGCCGTGGCCTTTGGCGACCTCCTCTACGGACGACGATCGTTTTCCGGACGCGCGGTGCAGACGGTCTATCCTGCGACGTACGAGGACGCGATCTCCATCGCGGACTTTAACCTGCGGCCGGGGCCCTCCGTCTTTGCGCGGCCCGACTGCGCCGCGAAGAACGCGACGCAATGCCCGCGCGGCACGAACCCGGGGCGCACCTACCGCTTCTACGAAGGGGCGAGTATCGTGCCCTTTGGGTTCGGGCTCTCCTATACCTCCTTTAGGTACGGGCTGCGCGTCGTCGCCGCGACGTCCTTTGTGGTCGCGGTCACGAACACGGGCGCGATGGCCGCCGACGACGTCGTGCTCCTGTTCCTGGTGCCGCCCGGCGCGGGCATTGATGGTACTGCTCTGAAGAGCCTCATGGCGTTCGACCGCGTCCATGTTTCTATCAATGCGACGGTGTCCGTGGCGCTTTCGGTGCCGCGCGCGGCCTTCGCTGCGAAGGGCGCGTATACGGTCGAGGCCGGCGTCCGCGGCGATGGTCGCATGGGGTTCGATGCGGCGACGGTGTTCTCGTCAGGCGATGGTGTGAGTGTTGTTTAGTTTGTAATATTCCTGTATCTGATGTGTCCTGGCGATTTTAGCGGGCGGGTTTATTACTCAAGAATTTTTTTCAGGCCGCTCTTTTGCCTGTCCTGTCTAGCTGTAGGTGACAGTGCGCGACACGCTGAGTCGTAGGGATGCCAGGAGCACGGTAACGGAGCCGGGAACGGCTTGCGTTTGTCACGCATTCGGCTCGTGTTCTGTGCTCCTGCACGAGCTCAGAGCTTTTCCGCCACCGACGTGCACCTTCGGGCCCACGGCTATACGTACGACGCCGACGCGACAACCATCGACGATCATGGGCTCGACCTGCTCGACGCTCGACGTCGCGAGCGACGAGGCAGCCCGCCGGCGGAAGAAGGACGCCGCGGCCTTAGAGTGGGAGATCGACTGCTGGCGCAAGGCTGATGCGGAGTGCCGGTCCTTACGAACAGAAACAACGAGCGACGCGCGGGCCGCCTCGCGCCAGCAGTCGCAGCCGCGAGGATTTTCGGAGTCCCAGGCAATAATGGGTTGCTCCACCTCAAAAACTGCGCAGACGCGGCGGTCGTCTAAGCTCGACGCCGTCAAAGCGAAGCAGGCCGAGGACCTCGAGCTCGAGATAGCGCGGTGGATGGCCGTCGACAAGGAGTGCCGCGGGCTCTGCTGCACGTCGGCGCCGGACCCGAGCGCCTCGTCGCGGGCCCTCCCCGCGTTCGACGACGACACGGCGGGGTGGCACGTGCAGTTCGCCGTGGATAGCATTTCCATCGTGGTGATGCCGACGGCGGAGGAGATGGGGCCCCATCTAGCGCGCGAGGTCTACTGGACCCGCGCGGACTTCGACACGATGATGCATGATCCCGTGCGGAATTACAACCAGTGCGTAGGCTATCGAGCGGACGGAGCTACGGGGATAACGTCGCGTCGATGGCGTGGGGCGCCTGATATTCGTCACACAGGCGCGAACGCAAGCTGCTCGCGATAAAAGCAGCGCGGTTCATGCGGCGGCACCCGGACAAGGTGCTGGACAAGAAGGGCAAGCCCGTGCCCGTCGACGCGGGCGAGAGTCTGTGCGGCCTCGGGATTGGGCCTTATGAACAGGCCATCCTCGGGAACCGCAAAGCGAGAAACGCTCGGATCAAGCGGTACAACGACCGCATCTTCGCGCTCCACCGGCAGGCGTCCAGCGCGGACAACGCCGAGGACTGGGACGCGTGCCGCCCCGAGTCGTGCGAGGGCCTCGAGGCCCATCGTGTGTGCGACGAGTACTCCTTCGTCGCGGCGAAAGCGAACGATCTTGATTCCACCGTGTACAACATTTCGAAGCGCAACTTCGAGGGTGCGCACAAGCTCGCGGAGGAGGAGCACAGGCAGCTCATGGCGTCGCTCACGCCCGCCGAGCGCGATACGCGGGACCACTTCAAGCGCCGCGCCGCCGCGCGGCTCGCGAAATCCCCGGTCCGCGCGCTGCGCAAGAGCCAACGCTCCGCGCGCAAGAACGAGAAGCTCTTCCCCGACGGCGCGGCCCCGGTGAGCCCTGGCGCGGAGGAGCACCTGGCCGCCATCCACTACGAGTCCTTCGACCACCGGCTCTTACGGGCCGACTCGTTCGACGACTTCGAGGACACGAGCGGGCACAAGATGGCGTTTAATCAGTAGAATCATAGCTTACTCACCCCCCAGCTGGCGGCCGCCCCGGCGCCCGGGCTTCGCGGGGAAGGGCAGCCCGTCCTCGGACTCGTCGTCCCCTGACAAAAATAAGCGCGCGTACGAGTCCATCGCGGCGGCGAGCTCCTCCACGTCGAGCGGCATGAAATACGGCTGCGCCAGCAAGGCCCGCGGCGTGCACGACGCCCGCCGCCCCGCACTGTCCGCGGGCCCAGCCGGGTTGCCGTCGCGGCACCGCGCTAAGATCGACGACAGGCCCGGCGGCAGGCCTTCCTCCGCCACGGAGATGGGCACTGTGACGGCGTCCGACCGGTGGCCGTCACCCGGACTCACCGCGACGAGTTGGAGCATGCACGCACCAGGGCGTAACGCCACGCACTTGATGCGGGCGCGGCCGCTCGGCCCGTCCGTGGGGATGGGCGTGCCCGGGTCCAGGGCATCGCAAAAGTCCAACACTTCGTCGGCGTGCATGGAGCCCAAATCCGGCGCCCGCCACCGGTGGGCCACGCCGCGCTTCGGCGCGTCGAGTAAGATGTCGAAGCGTTCGCCCGGAGAGGCGTAGACGCCGGCGATAGCGTCCTCCTCCACATAAACTTTCTTCGGAGGCTTACTACCCGCGCCCTCTCGGAACGTATCGGCCGTCCGCCGGTCTTCGCACAGCGCGCCCAGAATGGCCGACGCGACCTCGCCGAACGTGGCGACCAACATCCGACTCCGTTGCTCCACGGTGGACACTTTGAGAGGAGCGGACCAGGGCTCGTGCCAGGGCACGTCGCCCAGTCGCAGCGACGCGCCGTGCTCCGCGACCCAGAAATTCTTTGATTCCAACGGTTTGGCCCCCGGGAAGGGTGCATGCAATGAATACGTCGCGCACCGGTCCACGTCCGCCAGGGCGCTCAGGGCCTCGCGCAGCCAGTGCCTGATGAGCGGGGACGAGGCGGACAAGGGCGGCGGCCGCCGTTTTTTGTTTTCGAGCTTGGCCAGCATCTGGACTAACGAAGAAGCCCCTTTGGGCCGTTCATAGACAAACCAGGGGCCGTCGCCAAGTGGCGCGTCCTCCGCCGTCTCCTTGCGCCGCCCGTGCGGCAAAGGCTGCTCCTCGAGGGCGCCGTAGGGCTTGCACAGGCCGCTCGAGCAGGCTAAATCTCTGTGCGCGGCGTACGTCCGCCAGCAGGCCTTCCTCGCCTCCGCTTGCGTGCGCGGATCGACGCGCGCGCCGCGTCGCGGTGGCACGAGCGCCACGACCAACGCATCCCGCTGCTCGCCGTCTGCGCACAACACGCGAGCTCTACGAACTTCCACGCAACTCGTGTACCCCGCCCCCAGGCCCCAGACGTCCTCGACGCGGCCGCCGCCCCGGGGGAACTTGACCTGGTCCCTCGTAGAGACCCGTCTTTGCGACGCGGCCTTCTCCACCTCCAAACAATGCGTGAGCTGCCACTGCACGGGGTTCGCCGGTCGCAGCAACTCCTCGTCGTCCTCGGAATCGTCGTTGGCCGTCATGGCTCGCGCGCGCCACGCCTCTAGATCCTTGGCGTTGCTCTTCAGCGACGCTTCCACGAGCAGCTCGCCGGCCTCCAGCGCCTTGTCCGCGTCCCGGCACCGTTCCAACAGTTCGCGGCACCGTTTCAGAGGGGCATTATCCACCAAGGACAAGGCTTGGAGCTGCCGGGCCGCGGCTCGCACGCGCCGCACGGCGCCGCGCGCCTCCGCCGATTGCTCTTCGCTATCAAGAAATTGAGAAACAACATGATTCCGGAAGTCCGTCCAGGTTAATCTTTTAGCGGTCGGCGTCTCGCTCGTCGCCCAGGCCTCCTCCAAGACACGCCGTTCTTTATTAGAAGAGCATACTTTGAGCGCCGTCAGCTCGCCTAGAAAGCGCCGCCACTCGGACTCGGCACTAATCGCTTGCCCGTCCTTGGACGCCCGTAAGAAGGCGGCGTGCACACAATCGCGCTGCGGCGGCGCCTGGGCCATGGCCAGGTGGGCGTCGAGGTGGGCGTTCATGGTGACCGCGCGGCGTCGTGGCTCGGTGGCCTAGGAATGAGATGAGGCTGCCCAACTGAATGTTCGCGACCTCTGACGCTGCGCCGGCGTGCCCGCGGTCAGTGTTGCGTTGCTCGGTTGGTCGTCTTGTGCGCTGCTGCAGCTGTGGGCAGCTTATACGGTGCGCAATTTGGAGTGGCCGGCGGCAAACTGATGCTTTTCAGGTCTAGAGTGGAAGCGGTGATATACTGCGCACGACTCTCTTAACTGCTCTTGGGAGCCCTTATAGGAACGCCAAGGCTAATAGTCGAAGCTTCCCGTTAAATTCCATCAAAACGGGTTTCGCAAATAAAGTTCAGAGAATTATTTAGTGCGCCGCAATCGTCGCACTCGTTAGTGCCGCCAGTGGCATTGCACACATAGTGTCTTTAGGCACTGCGTGCTGCGCAGCCAAGAGTTTCGGCATCAATGGCGCTGGAGAGCACCAAAGAGAACCACACTCCACTAGTGACCCCTGCTGTGGTGTCGCGGCGCCGGTCCGCAGAGAAGGGCCCGGAGGCCGTCTACGAGGGGTCCGGCAGCCAGCGCCGCCGCGAGAGCCGCTTCCGCGGCACAAATCAGCTCCTTGTTCCCGAGGGCGCGAACGCGGACGCTGACCCGTACCGCTTCCTACCGAAGCCCGCGCCGAGGACGGAGAAAGTGGCTGTCGACGCGCCTCGGGTCGACGACGACGACGCCGCGGACGAACCGCGAGGTCGCCTGAGCTTCGGAGAAGCGAGGATTTCGACATTGTCGTCGCTGTCCGTTACGGTATCTGACGACACGGTTGAAGCGCCCGCCGTCCGGGCGACGCGCAACGCGGCGACGGACATTGTCGAGGACACGCTCCGACGCTCCTCAATGGGCTTCAGCGACGACGGCCGCCGCTCCGTTGGCTCGTCGCACCTCCCGTCGCCTCCCGCGTCGGCGCCGGCAGACGCACTCGCGCCGCCGGCGGACGCCGAGGCCTTCGGCTGCCTGGGCCTCTCGTTCCCGGGTGCCGCCGAGGACACCACCTCGCCGCGACACGTTAGCAAGGTTGGTTACCTACGCAAGCGCGGCCGCGTGAACACGGCCTGGCGCACGCGCTGGTGCGAGGCCTGGCCCGACAAAGGGCGCCTGTACTACTTCCGCGACTACGACGAAAAGAAATGCCGGGGCTACATCGACTGTGCGCGCGCGACAGCGATCGAGCCCCTGGACGACGGCTCCTTCAGCGACCTGGACGACCACGCGTCGCGGTCGACGGCGCCCTACGCGTTCCGCGTGCTGACCCCAGGCGCGCAACACGGGGAGGAGTGGATGCTGCAGGCCGCGTCGGCGGCGGAGCGCGAGGCCTGGGTCCAGTGCCTCCGGGGGATGATGGGCGGCGCTCCAGCGCCTCGCCGGGCGTCCAAGGGGGACGGCGCGCCGCGCGAGGAGTGTACTTTGATGTAATTGTCTAGTAATCAGTGATCAACGTGCGTCGTGCGAATATAGAAATAACACTTAGACGCGTCAGCTACTCGCCGCCGCGCTGGCCTGGAGCCGCGCCGGCCGCGACCCGAGCATCATCGACTTGAACTCCTCGTAGTCGATGACGCCGTTGGCCTTGAAGTCGGCGTCGGCGATCATCTGCTGGACCAGGGACGGCGAGAACTGCCGTCCGAGCAAGTCCCGCAGGTTCTCATAAGAAATAAAGCCCGAGTCGTCCGCGTCGATCCGATCGAACGCATCGAGCAACGCGTCCTCCTGCAAATGGGCTTGGCCGTTGAGCATCGCCGCTAAAAACTCCGTATAAGAAATGCGCTGGTCGTTGGCGTGGTCCACCGCATCAAAAATCTCGCGAATGGCCTCCGAGGAGTGGCCGTGCTTCGCCAGGACGGTTTCGAGCTCCACGAAGGTGATGTAGCCGTCCTCGCCCGTGTCCAGGGCCCGGAACGCTTTTCGTAAAGTCCGGAGCGAGTCCGCTTCGCTTCGATGCGCCACGACCATCAAACCGACCCGCCTCATGGCGGACGTGGCGGAATATTCCCTAAGCGACCCCATCAAATCCTGCTCCGACACCGTGGCAACCAAGGCACTCCGTTCACTGTTGGGCGAGGGCTCGTGGTCCCGGCTCCGTTCGTGGAGCCAGGGCAGTTTTAAAACCGCCTGCATCGCCGGCCGCTCCTTAACTTTGGCCTTCAAAAGGCTCCGGACAAAGTCCTTCGCGTCCGTGGACCGCTTCCGCATGCACCGCCTCTGCATGTCGTAGCGTTCGCTTTCTAAATCTCGTAGTAGTAATTCTTCATCGTCGAAGCGCGTGAAGGGCATCGCCGACGCCAGCATCATATACGAGATCACACCGATGGACCAGACATCACATTTCGCGTCGTACGACCCTCGTAGGACTTCAGGAGCCATGGAGTAGAGTGTTCCAACGAAGTCGTGCATCGTCCTCTGGGCGACTTTCGCTTTGGCCAACCCAAAGTCGATAATGACCACTTCGCTCTCCGGAGCTTTGGACTGGAACAGCACATTTTCAAACTTCAGGTCGCGATGCACTACAGAAAACGTATGCATGTACGCCACGGCGTCGCAGGTCTGGGCGATATATCGAGCGCAATCTGTCTCCGTATAGGGCGCTCTCTTATACAAGTCCCCGCCCGAACAGTAAGGTATAATAAAATAGATCTCCCGCTTCTTCTGAAATAATTCCAATGGCCGGACGATGTTGGGGTGGTCCAAACCCATCATGATGCCGATCTCGTTCATCATCTCGTCGATGGCACTCCTGGAGAGCTTACTTGTTTGTAAAGTTTTGACGGCGTACCACTTGCCCGAATCTTTATGCTTTGCTCTGGCGACGGTGCCGATGGAGCCTCTCCCAATGCACGCGTCGATCTCATAGAACTGGGCGACGTCCGCGTCTCTTTGCCGCATCATATTGCCCTGGGCGGACTTGTGCCGCGTTTTTAGTGCTTTGTGCACTTCTTCATCCTTGGGTCCGGATAAACAAGCGCCCATGGTGCAGGCGCAGGTCTCGGCGCGGCGAATGGTGGCTGGCTCGTGGCGGCTGGCGTCTCTCGGCTGCAGTGGCGTGCTCACACTGGGCTATTGGTGGCAGCTATAGGCACTGCACTGCGCGGCTCTCGACCAATTCTACGCAGAGGTGCGAGTGCGCTCTTGTGTCGCTGCGCTGAATGCGTGTATCCACGCGTATATGGCACATGCATGCAGAGGAGTTAAGGGAAGAAACCCGCACGTAAGTGCCAGCTGGACCAATGCTGTGCGCCCCCCACGCGCGTGCGTACGCCTACAAAAGCGGCGCTAACCCCGCGACTAGTGCCACAAGCGCCACAAAGAGGGGCGCGGCCCGGCGCGCGGCGTCGACGGCGCACGGCGGGAACAGTTCCGCATTGACGCGCTCGTCGGGCAGCCGCGGCCCGCACTCGCCCCTATACCCGTTGTAGCGCCCGATCGCATTCTTCTGACCCTTTTGGCCCTCCGATCGAGGTTTCTTTTCGCTTGGCGCGCGCGGCCCGCCCCTTTTACCACTGCCGCCGCCGGCCACACCCCCGCCGTTGCGGCACCGCCAGTTGTCGGGGTCGCGCGGGTCCGCGCCGCCCCCGACCCGGACCCCTTTGGAATTGTTCCAGCCGACCCATCCAGAACCCAGCTTCTTGCGGGCCCAGCCCGTCGAGCCGGCGCAGGGGCAGCTTTGTAGTTTCTCCGCGGGCTGGGTGGGCATCTTCGTGGGGTAGAACGGTTGGAGCGAGGGCGCCAGCGTCGGCGCCGGCGTCGCCGGCTCGGGGCACGTCATGTCGCACCGCGTCCCGATGGCGGTCTCCACGCCGTTCTGCCACACGCACTCGACCACACCGCGCCACGCGTCCCTACAAGAAACGTCGTCCTTGCCCTCGACCCACTTGCGGTCGTTGCGCTTTTGAAATTCCCGCACCTTCAACTGTTCGTAGCCGCCTTCATAACTCCGGTGGTGGTCGCAGGCGTACTCGATCAATTGACTTGCACAACAAGCGTCCCGGAACTGGGCCAACTCCCGGGCTTCCTGGCACGTTGTCGCGGTCGTGTCCGCCCGGCGGAAGACGTAGGTGGTCGTCGCGCGCGCGTCCACGATGGTGGGACACTGCTCTTCTAAACACGCGCGGAAGCGTGCGAGGGCTCCACTCGTGTCGCAGCTGCCCGCGGCCTGGAGCCCCCGGTCCAACGAGGCGGGCCAGGCGGCCTCGATGTCGTTATTTGTGCGCTGGACCCAGTCCTCGGCGGTCGTTGCGGTGAGGAGGAGGAAAATGCCTGTGCGCATGGTGCCTGACTGTGGGGCCGCGGCCCGTCCCAAGGGCTGCCAACCAGCTGGGGCTAACTAACGCTCGTCGATTCACCGGTTGTGCTTCCTGCTGTGAGGGGAGAGCGTGGCGCTTAGTTCCTCCTCGGAGTGAGCCTTGGGTCCCCGACGGCAGAAGTTCGTACAGCTCGTGTCCACGTGTGGGGCAGCCGTTTTGCGGGTCAAAACCCGAATTAAAATATGCCGAAGAAACCCGCACGCTGAAACTTAAAGCTTGCGCGCGGACCTACGCGACTGCTCCTCGCATCCAGTTGAGCGTGCATAAGCGACCTCTCTTGTGGCACTACGCAGCCTGGACGACTGCTGGTCATTTGGTGCACGCCGCAGTGATAGCAGGCATCCCACACTGCTGCTCTGAGTGCGCGCGACCGCTCCGTTCACCGCATCAGTGCTAGAGCCAGACTACAAAGAGCGAGATGTACACGCGCATCGGCCGCCCGCGCTGGGGCTCCGTCGCCGTGATTACCGCATTAGCCTGCGACGTGACGGCGATCGTGCTCTACTGCGTCGCGCCGCAGCTTTTTGGGGACGCCAGCGTCGCGTTCCGGAATCCCGAAGCTAGACCGCTCTTTCTGGCGGTCTTGGCGCTCGCAATAATACGCGCGGCGGTCCACGCGTGGCTCGCGGTATCGACGCGCGGCGCCGCCGTGCGACGAGACACGTTAGAGAGAGGCTACGGCGCGCACGCGCTGATTGTGGGGAGTGTAGCGCTGCTCGCCGCGGCACCCACGACGCCGGCGGCGACGCCCACGGCGCGTTTTCACCGTGCAGCTTTAGTGGGCCTCGGGTTCATCGCGGCCGCGTGCTACCGGGCGAGCTGGTCCTTTTTGCAAGCCCGGCCCCCGGAGGAGCGGGACATCTTCCTCTATGCCTCGGACCAGCTGCAGCGCGCCTTGACTGCCACGCAGGAGCTCCTACTACGCGTCTCGTCCTCCGGGTCCATTGATGTTGAGGTGCCCGCGTCCGATCTGGCCGCGCGTTTTTACGAAAAGTCCGAGTCGGTCAAGGCCTACTGGCGCGGCATCATCCTGGACCCGCCGGCCGAAGTCGAGAACGACGCGGTTTTTGCGCTTTTGCTACGGCTTTTCGCCCACGAGGACGTGCTTGACGACTTGCGGGCGGCGTTCGACGAAGACCGGGCGGCCCTGCTCTTCTATGCGTTGCAGTTGTCGACCTTTGTCCTCTTCGGCGCCTACCGCGACGGCGCGGGCATGCGGAGTTTGCTGCTGGAGCTGTGCGCCGCAGACCTAGCCTTCGCCCACCGCGTCGCGTTCTACCTGCGCGCGTTCGCGGACTCGAGCGCCGACCTCAGCCCGGGCCTGAACCTGACGCAGGCCGGCGAGGCGGCCGTGGCGAGTTTGGCGGCGGACGTGGCTCAAAACACTCCGGCGTTCGGCCGGACGCTTGCATTAGCCGACGCGCTGACGCGTCTGTCCTCGGACCTGTGCGACGTGCCGCGAGCCGAGCGCCAGGCCTTTCTTGGGAACGCGCTAAAGGAATTAGATGAGCGGGTATCAAATGGCGACCTGGCAGCCGCGGAGCTCGCGCTGGGCGGGGCTTCAAGGAGAGTGGTCCGGGTGCACTTCGACGAAGCCCGGGCGTTCTCGACGCGCGACCGGTGCCCCTACCTCTGCGTGGTCGAGGTGGCGGACGATCGTGGTGGCGAGGACCGCGCCCCGTCGCCGCTGACCACGCCTGCCATAGACGAGTCCGCGGCCCTGGGCCAGTGGAGTGCCTCGCCGCGGAGCCCCGAGAAGCGCTTCTTCGGGACCTTCGGGCCGGCGTCGCCGACGCCGAGTCGCCGGTCCCTGGAGGCCCAGGGCGAACCCTTGGCGCCGCGAGACGGCGACCTCTTCAAACCGAAGCTGCCCGTCGTCTTCCGGGAGCGCTGGGCCGCGACGCGGGCTCGTTTATTAACCGTGAAGAAGAACGCGTTGGTACCGATCATTGTGAAAGCTCGGGACGATTTGCGGCAGGAGCAGTTCGCTTCGCAACTCATAAAAGCCTGCGCGGCGACGCTCGAGGCGGAGGGCGTGCCTGTTCGACTCCCGGCGTACGACATCGTGGCTACCGGACCAGATGCTGGATTGATAGAAGCGCTGCCGGACACGGTCAGTCTGGATGCGTTGCGGAGGCACGATCTGGCATATCGAGGGTTGTTGGACTTGTTTCGGCGGCGCTTTACCACCCCAAAAGCGCTCCAGAAGGCGCGGCGGGTCTTCGTCGAATCGTTGGCTCCGGCGTGTGTCGTCTCCTACCTGTTACAGTTGAAAGATAGACATAACGGCAATATCTTGCTGCACGCGTCGGGCGCTGTGGCGCACGTCGATTACGGGTACTTGCTCGCCTCTTCACCCGGGGGCAACATGAATTTTGAAAACGCGCCCTTCAAGCTGACGCGGGACTTCCTGGAGGTGCTCGGTTCGGATTTGCTGCCGGTGTTCCGCGAGTTGTGCCATCGGACCTTTGTGTGTTTGCGGCGCAATTCCGATAGGTTGCTACTCCTAGCGGAGATGGCCTCGCACGGGTGCGATCATTTACCCTGCTTCGACGGGCGCGCCCGGGAGGCGCTGGACGCGTTGAGGTGGCGCTTCCACGGCGACTTCACGGAGCGCCAGTGCCGGGCCTTCGTGAACTCGCTCATCGACGAGGCCTCGAACCACTGGCGCACCGCGGCCTACGACGGCTACCAGACCTGTTGTAATGGTATCTTATAAGAATTTTATGACCTACTCGGGGCGGTGAACTCCGACTTGGACACGTCCACGGTGTCGCCCCTTAATTCATAAACGTAGATCACGACCTTCGAGCCCTGCACCGCCAATAAAATGAAGGACGGCACCACGTCCGTGGAAGCGGGCGAGTACGCGCCCGTGATGGACCCGGGGTTCAAATAACAGTAGCCGTCGTCCTCCCGCACCTCGGCGCGGTGCGTGTGCCCGGAGATCAATACGTCAACGTCCAAGCGCCGCCGCTTCGCCGATAATGCTTCCGCGTCGCCCCAGGGCTGGAGGTCGTGGCCGTGAATCACACCCACCCTTACATTTCCGATCGTCGTGACCGTTTCCTCCGGCAGAGCCTCGTCCTCGTCCTCGTCGCCCGCCACGAAGTGCGCCATTGGCGCCAGGCTCCGTAACTCGTCGTAGCCCTCCTTACTGCCCATGTTGCCCGTGCTTAAGACGTGCTGCATTTTATTGGGCACGAGCATCCTTTGTAATTTGGCGGGGATCTGGGGCGCGCGGCCGGGCACGTGCGCATCACCTAATACGAGGGCGAGCTCGCCGAAGTCCTTGGCCATGGTTGTTGGTGCGTCTCTGCGCGGTGGCGTCAGGGACGTCCCGAGTGTCCAGCACTGCTACACGAGACGGACTGCTGCGCTTTCGGACCACCGATGCGATGCGCTCGCTAGAAGTGCACTGCCGGTTGAAGCGTGCGTGAGAACTACTGCGCTGGTGCCGCGAAACAGACTCGTTTTAAGAGCAGCGTGCGGCGCAGGAACCCGTGTTCTTTTCTTTAGGCATGGCCCCTTCCACTCGTCTCGATACGCCACCCCATCAGTGCCCACGTTCATGCCAGGCGCTACGGCGGGGTGCGCGCACTGGTCCCCTAAATGTCAATGCCTCTCATCAATTGGTATTAAAAGCGACGCTAGCGCTGTCGCTGCGCGAGCCACCGGTCTAAGAAATAGCTGATACCGCTCACACGCCATCACCGTAGCACTCCGCTGCGTCACAACAGACACGTGCGCCCGCCAACGCCGCGAGGAACCCTTTTGTTACAGAGCTCATCGCTGCGTAACCGCTCGTCTGCGAGTAGCGTGGGAAGGCGAGCTCGCTCGTAACCGCTCATATATATCACCGCCGGCTGCTGGGCAGCGCGCTGCACGAAACCGCCGACCATCGCGCGAGCGCCGACGATGTCGACGACGCCGCTCACGCCGCCAACAGAAATCGGTGCGCCGCCGCCGGCGGGTCACGTCGGCGTCGTCTTTCAGGTCGCCGATCACGAGGGGGTTGTCTTCGAAGCGTTCAAACTGAATATTCCTATCGAGGAGCTCCAGAGTAAGCCAGTGCTCAAGCTGGTGCAGGAGGTGCTGATTTCGAGGAACAGGCGGAAGATCGACGCGCGCCTGCCGTTAATCCTCCAGGGCCTACGTCTCCCCGACGCCCAGTTCCACCGACCCGACGCGGGAAAGCGGCTCACCGCGGAGACGCCGCTGCTCGCGGCCGGAGAGACCCCCGCCGACGTCATGCTGATTGCCATGGCCGGCGGCGGCGCCCGAGCGGACATGGTCGTCGTGGTCGGCGACGCGCGCGGATTCGTCGCGGCGCGCGCTCTCTCGGTCCACCAGATGGGGGAACGATCACTCGGCGACGTGGCGGCCATGTTGTGCGAATGCCCCCGAGACGATTGGGCCCGAGGCACGAGCGCGAGTGTGGCGCTCGTCAACGATGGCGTCAGCCTCACCGAGGTCGCCCACGAGCTCGTGGAGGCGGGCGCGCCATGGAGCGGGATCTCGGTGGACGTCGACCCTACAATCCCGACCACCAGAGCTCTCAAAGACACAAACACGCCGGTACTCGTGCTCGTGCGCCGCGCGGACGACCTTTTCACGCGGCGCGGCTTGACGACGACGACCGTCGTCGTCGCGTGGGAGGGCCGCCGCATCGAGGCCGTCGCCGTGCGCGAGTTTCCGGTGCCGCGGACGCCGCGCACTTGGGTCGAGTGGGCGCTGCGGACCGCCGCCGCGCCCCTCGTGGTGCACGGCATGATGTCGCCGCAGCTCCGCGACGCCGTCGTCCAGAAAGCGCTGGAACATATCGATACGGACGCCGTCTTCGTCGCCGTCAACGGCGCGCCGGCCGTGCAGATGGTCCCAAGCGATCAGCTCGAGGTGGCCAACCCGGAGCGCGTCGTCGTGGAGGCCGCCGGCCACCTTTTCGGAGACACGCCGGTAAACGTACCCCACCTCGAAGCGGCCGTGACGGTGGCGGCGTGCATGCGGCGCCTGGAGGCCGGCGAGGAGCTATACGCCCCTAAATCAACCTGGCGCGCGCTCGAGGTGCGCAGCGGCCTCTACAAGACCCGCGGCGAC
>Ga0114994_10001399_pt1 | contig 17279 bp, 17 predicted proteins | sample ArcticOcean_MG_C_9_FD_87043 | JGI IMG/M metagenome (GOLD analysis project Ga0114994, IMG submission 87043) | Marine microbial communities from western Arctic Ocean - ArcticOcean_MG_CB2_152 | ecosystem: Environmental > Aquatic > Marine > Oceanic | place: Arctic Ocean: Canada Basin | collected...
CAAAATCGATCGGCCGCACGCAGTACTGCACGGCCTCGAAGTCCGGAGTGATTTCCAATACATAGTTTACCGATCGCATATCGCCTAACAGTCGAATAAAACAACGCTCGTTGAATTTCACAAACTCCTTAGCTACACGCACCTTGTTGATTTCCGGTTTTGGCAGATGTTTCTCTATAAATACATCACCAGGAACCCCAGCAATGTGTTCCTCGATCAGGGTGTTGCCTCGGGCAAGGTAGTTAACTCTGTGAGGCGACAGGATATGTTCCAATTCGAGCCCATAAATACGCGAGGCATCCGCGTGTTTCACGTAGAAGTAATCTGAGTTATCATTAAACTGATTGGTGATTCGGATCCGGAATGGTCGGGAGTTTCCAAACTCTCCGTAATCGATCCTGTCCACCGTCAAGTGCTCGTGGTGCTCGTCTTCTCCGCCGATTTTCAGCGCGGTGTAGATTTTTGTCAGCTGGGGCCTGAGCTCCAGCATCACCTCATGGGGATACATCACCGTGAGCCAGAGAGTTTCCTTACCGCTGGGATCTTCATAGGGCATTGATCCGGTGAACCTCAGCAAGTCATCATACACTAGCGGGATGTCAGAATAGCGACCAAAGTGATATAAATACTGTCCCAGCCAAGTGGTGGCGGGATAATGGATCTTTTTTCGGGAAATCATCACCACTAAGCTGACATCAAGATTACCAGACTGCAAACGTAATGCTGAGGGTAATGCTGGGGGCTGTTAATTACGTATCTGTTGATGATTTGGGATTCTCTTGACTCAGGGCATCTGTGACACGTAATATCCCCCCCATCGCAGGCCACGGGAGTTTCCCCATGTGCCTCATCATAACCAACCAATAACTACTGTGGATCTTAAGGAAATTCGTAAAATCGTTGAACTCATGAACGAGCATGAGCTCTCTTATTTCCACCTCGAGGAAGAGGGGGTAAATTTAAAGCTTAAAAAGGGGGCTGACATTGTTCAGGTCGCACAAGCCGCCATGCCTGCTGCCGCACCAGTTGCTGCTGCTCCTGTCGCAGGAGACGCTGCACCTGCCGCTCCCGCTGGCGATGAAATCACCGCTCCTATGGTAGGAACCTTCTACGAGGCATCCTCTCCTGAGGCCGGCCCATTTATTTCCATAGGCGATACCATCAGTGAAGGCCAGACACTCTGTATCATCGAGGCCATGAAGGTCATGAATGAGATCAAGTCTGAGACATCCGGCACCATTACCGCTATCGTAGCCAAGGACGGCGAGCCCGTTCAGTTTGGCGACGCACTATTCCGTGTGCAATAAACTAGGTAATTAAGTCATTATATGTGAGTAGGTGATTAAGTTTCATCCACACTCGCAAACTCTATTTCTCAATGTTCAACAAAGTTCTTGTCGCCAACCGAGGGGAAATTGCCCTCCGTATCATCCGTGCCTGCCGTGAACTCGGCGTAGAATCCGTCGCCGTCTATTCCGAAGCCGATGTCGATTCTATGCACGTCCAGCTTGCTGACGAAGCCGTTTGTATCGGGGCAAGCCCCAGTAAAGACAGCTATCTAAAGCCTGATCGCATCATTGCCGCCGCAGAGATTACCGGAGCCGACGCCATCCATCCAGGGTACGGTTTTCTTTCGGAAAACGCGCGCTTTGTGGAGATTTGCGATAGCTGTAATATTAAATTTATCGGGCCATCCGCTGATGTAATCCGTAAAATGGGAGATAAAAATACCGCCCGTGCCACCGCTGTGGGTAATGGCGTTCCTGTTACTCCCGGATCCGAAGGTATGCTTGAGGATGCCGAACACGGCCTCAAACTCGCCAGAGAAATTGGTTTCCCCGTCATGATCAAAGCCACCGCCGGTGGTGGTGGTCGTGGTATGCGTCCATGCGACGTTGAGGAAAATTTTATCGAGATGTATAACCAGGCCAGCCAAGAGGCGATTGCCTGTTTTGGTAACGGCGACTGCTATCTCGAAAAGCTCGTACTCAAGCCACACCACATCGAGATTCAGGTTATTGCTGACACCCACGGTAATTTTGTTCAGCTCGGTGAGCGCGACTGCTCGATGCAGCGCCGCAACCAGAAAATCATCGAGGAGTGCCCGTCACCTCTCATTTCTGACCAACTCCGCAAGGACATGGCTGAGGCATCGGTAAGCCTCATTTCCTCAATCGGCTACGAAAACGCCGGCACCATCGAGTATCTCGTCGATGAAAAAGCAGAGAACTTCTATTTCATGGAAATGAACACCCGTATTCAGGTGGAGCATCCCGTGACTGAAGAAGTGATGGGCTGCGAGCTTATCAAGGAGCAGATTCGAGTCGCCGCAGGTGAACCACTGTCCGACCATGTTCTCGACGCCACACCGCGTGGCCACTCGATCGAGTGCCGCGTCAATGCCGAGGATCCCTACAACAATTTCTGTCCAAGCCCGGGTAAAATCGAACTCTGGTATACTCCAGGAGGAAAAGGCGTACGGGTCGACACCCACGTCTACTCCGGCTACAGCGTGCCTCCGCACTACGACTCGATGATTGCCAAACTGATCGTAACCGCTGCTACACGCACCATCGCTATCGCGCGTATGAAGCGTGCACTTTCCGAGTTCAAAATCGAAGGCATCAAGACGACCATCCCCTTCCAGCAAGAAATCATCGACCATCCCGACTTCATCAACGGTGAATACGGCATCGAGTGGGTTGCAGATTTTATCAAGGAAAAGGGGTATTAGGCTTCCCACACGAGGCGTCAATCGTCATTGATCAATCTCCTTGGTTTTTAATCCGCTACGCGATTTGGATTTGTGCTGAATAAAATGTAACCAGACCCGTCCAATGAGTATGCAACACGTTATCTTCTCGGCCTTTCTACTTAGCTGTTCTTTCTTTCTACCTAGTTGTTCGCCTGCAAAGCAATATTACAAGCCGCTGACCCAGAGGCCGGATAAGCCATGGCAGGGCAGTTCCTCAACGTGGGGTGGCTATACTGAACGATCGTTGGATAAAAGCCGAGTCAAGGTGACCTTTGAAACCTTCAACAACCCCGGGCCTGAGTTCGCCTCGTATTTCGCCAAAGTGCGCGCTGCAGAAATCTCTTTGGCACGTGGCCACAACACCTTTTGGCTAGACAACAAAGGGGTCAAGCGGTGGACCGAACAAAGTCATTTTTCTGGATACGTTGTCCCTGGTTACTGGGATTACCACGAACATGAGGTGCTACACTGCACAAGTCATTGTAAAAGGGGATGTCGCGCCCATATCGATATCATCCGTGAGAGATACTGGGTTCCGGACCGCTACGTACCACCACACACGAGCGTCAATCAGTTGAGTAAGGCAGAGGTTATTTTTTCTATGCGTTCGGGCGGCACACGTGTGTCAGCAACGAACATCATTGGCGATGCCCTCAGCGGTCGCCATGGATTTGGCAAACCACGCTTTAGCCCTCAGACGATGAACGCCTACAAGCGGTATTTGTCACCACCGGCTAATTAGGACGTCCTTCTCTGATCTTTTTAGAAAAATCAGCTACGCAATGCGCCTTCTCTGCCGCCTCATTAATGAGGCTGCGTTGGCGCAATTCGTCGAAACTAAGGCCGTAGGTTTTTAGTCGGTTCTGCTCGTAAAGATATTCATCTAACAACCCGTTAAACAGGATGCGGTTATCCCAATCGCCCCGCTTATCTGTGGGGCGTTGGGAGCGCAGGCTGGTCGTACAATTTGCACTAATCACATTGTAAAAGCGCGGGTGTCTATTCAGCTCGTTCTGAACATTCACCGAAGTCATAAACATCTCCCGAATCTCGGAGATGGGCGAGTCGATCTGATAGAGGTAGACCGGTTCTTTTTTAATATTGGTTCGCACTCGGATGCAATCCTCCTCGGTCGAAAACAAGTAATACAGCTCTAGAATCTTGTAGAGCCCAACAACAGGTGAGAAACTCTCGCCCTGCTCTTTGCGGGTTTCAACGGACAAACACACCCGTCCATCCGGGCCGAAGTCAAACGAGAGAATCGGGTGGCCCATGACATCACCCATAAATGTATCATGGTATAAATCCAGCCCCCTCAGGTTGGAAAGATGTACGGTACGGATTTCCCACCGCTCCATCACCTCGCCATCTTCCGTGTAGTCAAAATTTCTGACGTTGTGAATGGTCACTCGGTCACCCTCGACCACGGAATGGCCATACTCCTTAACGTCCTGAGTCCATTCACGATCATTCGAAGGCTGGATGAAACTGTAAGGAAGCACTACGATCATTGCTGCGAGTGCAACAGCGGGCACGCGCTTTTTCCACCCTATTTTCCATCGACATAGATAAACAACCAAACCCGCCCACACACATGCTAACAAGGTATTCCATAAACCCGCCTGCTGGAAAGGCCCGTTGTAAAATATCATGCCCCACAGGTAGAGTGTGAATATCACTACCGTGATTATACATAGGATTTTCCCCACCCGTATACCCATGGCTTTCCACGGCCACGTCTTCAAGTGCTCGATGATTTGCCGCCACCCTTGAGTTGATTGGACCTTGCTGTCGGGGTTTATTTTATCGGATACCATTTCTGTTATTTACTGCGTAGAGTAAGCATCAGGCTAACCGAACTTGTGGTACATATGATTCTACCGATATTTATCATCGCTACGTTTTGTTTATCACCCAACCTACTGCCTCTATCTCAGCTCTACCAGCAGCTTCTCTTGCCTTGTTGTTACAGCTGGCTCTTGATCGGAAGCGATCCAAACACCCGTTGTCCTAGGCGGCTCAAGACACTGGGTGCAGGTTGCGTTTCCGTAGACACGCCACGCGAACTCCACTGCATCTTCCCTTTACCTGTTGGCCTGCTCGTTTGCACACTCCAGGAATTCTCCTCTGACATGATATGAAAAAAGTGTTTTCTAAGCTCCCTGGAAAGCGAGGGCGAGTGGATTATCAGACCGTTCTCCGTATTGAGATCGATGGATCTGGGGTCCAAGTTCAGAGATCCTATGTAACACTTTGTGCTATCACCTATCCCTCCCTTCACGTGCAGAGAGACCTTTTTGGACTGAATCGGAGAAAAATCTGTATAGGTTTTTATACTTGGTTTTGCATCACCTCGGAACTCATACAGCATCGCGCCTTTATTCATCATTCTACGCCTGTGATTTGCATAGTGAGCGTAGACCCATGGCTGATCGGCTGCGGCCAAGGAGGCGGTCGCAATTTTTACTGTCGCACCCCGTGATGCATTTCTCTCAATCCACCCATACACCTTTTTTCCTGGAATAAGATAGGGGGAGATTGCAAGAAATTCCTTGGGGTGATCCGGATCTGTAAGTCTATGTGCATCATCGAGGAAGCGCTTTCTTTTTTTCCAAACGCTGACATGAGGGGCATCTTGAACCATTGTAGCGGTGCCTACATGCCACTTTGAGGATACTTTTTTCCAGTGTGGCGACCAGTCGGCCTGTTCCATCGGCAAGTTTACTTTAGCCAATACATCCGAGTGTCGTGACAATTTTTTACGCACACTAGCCATGGCCTTGGCGGTATCCCGTTGGCTGACCGAGGCTGACATCGCCACTCCTGGGTAGGCTTCTTTGCTGTTCCAGAACTCATCAAATCCTGCCGAAATATCAGTGAGCACGTTACCTGTTACTAACACGCCGAGATCTAGGTAATTATATTTTTTGCTCAATCCGAAGTACTCGTTGCCTATGTTGCGCCCACCCATGATGGCGAGGCGGTTATCGGCTACAATTAGCTTGTTATGCATCCGCCGGTTTAGTTTTCCAAATCGAAACACGAACTCCAGAGTGCTGACTATTTTTCCGCTTTGCACATACTGGGGGTTAAAAATGCGGATTTTAAAATTAGGGTGGTGACAAAGCGCGGCAAGGTTTTTGCTCTTACTTTTCAGCATAAAATCATCTACTAACAGACGCACTCTCACTCCTCGATCAGCTGCCTCTAGGAGATGAGAAAGAAGCAACAACCCAGACTCGTCTCGCTCCCAAATAAAATACTGGGTATCGATGGACGTCGTCGCGTGATCAATGAGGGCAAGCCTCCACCTCATCGCTTCATCATTTCTTTTGATCAAATGAAATGCCGATTTTTCCGAGCCATGCTTCACACGGGCACCTGCGGATACTTGTGCCAGTTTACCCGATGTGGCGGGCTTGAGTGACTGGCTTACAGGCCGGTCAGGCGTCAATGAAAGTGTCGAGCAGCTCGGCCCCAGTGCCACTACGGCACTCAGGACTAGCGCGGTGATGATTTGTTGAAAACTTTTCATTTCCACAAACCCATCTCTATCAGTTGCTTTTCCGCCTGTGGCTCCCAGCCTCGGTTAGCCATCGGGGATGCAGGCGATGGATGTAAAATTTTGCCGGTATTAAATGTCTTATCAGGGAAATACTCCTTCACCGTCTCAATGAGCTTTTTCTCGGCATAGGCACCCACTCCGATAAGCCACTCGGGTTCGATGGCAGAGATTACGGCGGCTAGGTGCTTGCGACAGGCCTTTTCAACGGGCTCCATCTCGGATTTTGGTAACTTGTCGGGTGTAATGTTTTTCCCGGTCTCGCCCATCCAGACCAGCGGGCAGTAGTTGGTGATAAAGTGATCTTTGAAAAAATCATTCGGCTCAGGAAACTTCTCGGAAAAGAGCCCCCAGAGCCGCCGACCACTGACTTCGGAGCGTGTGCAGTCGAATCCCTCCACAGGGCGCTTTGGGTGTTCGTTTTCAGGTTTGTTCACTGGGCCTGAAATCCCCATCCAGTCGCGAACTGCGGGTATTTCACCAAAGGGCACGCCGGTTTGAGCCATCCCCCACGGTCCAGGGTTCATGCCTAGCATGAGCGTCTTTTTGCAACCTCCCGCTTTGGCTCCGCCGAATTTTTCCAAGTACTCACGATGTCTGTCCCACGCATACTCGGTTGGGAGGTAGACATGGCTGACAGGATCGTTGAAACGCAAGGGTTTCAGCTCGCGTATCAGTTCACGAGCGGCATCAATCAGCTTTTTACTTGTGGCGCGACCAGCGGTTACGGGCATGGCTTGATCTCACACTGAAACTGCCAAACTTCAAACTTCAAACTTCGCTCACTTTCCCTACACTGCCGCCTCACCCGATGCCTATCACCTCAGATTCCGTCTTTACCTACACCTTTTTATTGTGTGTGGCCCTTGTTGTATGCGCCTTTACTCTATTTGGCGTGATTCGCAGAAACGCCCCAGAACTAGGGTGGCACCGTCACGGTAAGGTGAATACGGAGTTCCTCAACATCATCGATATCCTCGGGATTTCCATTTTTTTTGGTATCTATGCCTTTTTCCTCAAGGAGTATCTCGATCCGCCCAGACTTGATGAAAATGGTGACCCAGTAATCGTCAAGATCACACCCGCCATCTTGTTTGTTGGTATGATCGTTCAGCTTGTGCCCGCGATGGTTGTGCTAGTGCTGCTCATTTTTAGGAAAATCGATCCCATCCGCTTCTTTGGCGTCCTCTCTAAAAGTGCGCGTTATCTCATCGTGATTGCACCTGCCGGCGTTATCGTTACTTACCTCTTTTTGTATGGTCTTGAGGCTACGGGGTATAATGCGTGGCTTTCTGACCACTTTGGTGATCAGGCCAAACTTCAGCAAACAGTAAAAACCTATCAAGAGGCAAACGCAGTTACTGTACGGGTGATGATTGCCATCAGTGTCGTCCTGATTGCACCCATCGCGGAGGAAATCGTATTCCGTGGTTACATCTACACCGTCACAAAACGTTTCTCTGACCGGTTTTTCGCCGCAGCCCTATCATCCCTGCTCTTTGGTGTTGTGCACTTCAACATTATGGCACTACTGCCTCTGGTATTTCTTGCCCTGATACTCACCCTTGCTTACGAGCTTACCGGCTCACTCTGGGCACCCATATCCATCCACGCGATGTTTAATGGTACCACCATTCTTTTTCAAGAGATCCAATTTCACTAATCACTCCATGAAGTTTTCATACGTCAAATATAGCACCTCCTTGCTGTCCGTGCTACTCGCACTCTCACTCTGCTGTTGTGAGGATAAAAAATCCACCTCGGAGGACGTCGCCCCGGCTGAATTTGAGCTGGTGACCGGCACTACAGGTGAGGCTCATCCTGAACTCCACGCTGATCTCGCTAAGCTTCCAGGACAAAACGCCATCTCAAAACGCTGCCAAGAGTGCCATAAGGAAATCCACCATCACTGGCAAGGATCCGACCACGGGCAAGCTAATCGACTGATGGACAAGTCACTCGATAGCGAACCCTTCTCTGGCCAGAAATACGCATCTGGTGCTGAAAAATGGAATTTCACCAAAGACAGCGACAAGGGCGGCCACACGGTTACCTCCAACGGTAAAGACCATTCAGCTGGGATGGCCATTGGTATCAAACCTCTGATCCAGTATCTCGTGGCAGCAAGCGGCGGAAGATGGCAAACGCCCAGCGCCGCATGGGACCCCGCCAAAAAAGAGTGGTTTGATGTTTTTAACGGCGACATGCGCACTGAGCAAGATTGGGGCCACTGGACCGGACGAGGCATGACCTGGAACACCCAGTGTGCCTGGTGCCACATGACCGATTACCGTAAGAACTATGATCTAAAAACTGATACCTATAAAACCCATTGGTCGGAAATGGGTGTTGGCTGTACCCAGTGCCACGGCCACATCGCCAAAAAGGCAGATGCCAAAACAGGCTGCCTGATCGATATTACCAAACAGAAAACACTCAAGAAGGATCACCCTGATCGAGTTTATGACAACTGTGCCACCTGTCACAGTCGGAGAGCCGAGTTCGACGACCATTTCAAAATTGGCGACAAGTATGGCGACCACTATCAGCTTCAGCTTCCAACGCTTCCACATCTCTACTACGCCGATGGCCAGATCCGCGATGAGGATTACGTTTGGACCTCCCTGCGTATCAGTAACATGGGGCACAAGGGTGTTAGGTGTGTTGATTGTCACGACGCCCACACGACAAAACTGAAGCTCCCCCTTAAAGACAACGCCCTCTGTATGTCCTGTCACTCAGCTGGCACCAATGGCAGAATTGCTGGGGCCCGGGTTATCGATCCCAAAACCCACACAAACCACTTTGGCGTTGGTAAACATAACGATGTAGGCTCTGGCCACTCCTGTGTTGATTGTCACATGACGGAGACCACCTACATGGGCCGTGACCATCGGCGTGATCATGGTTTTCACGTTCCCGATCCACAGATGACCAAGGAGCACGCAATCCCAAATGCTTGTAACAAATGCCACACGGACAAGGATACTGACTGGGCAATCAAGTGGACCAAAACCTGGTATGGCGATAAACTAAATACTCCCGAACGTAACCGCCAACGCTCACGCACCCGTGCCATTTCCTCAGTTTACGAACGGCGCCCAAATAGCCTTCCGGCCATGCTCGCAACTTACAAAAAGGAAACCAATCCTTACTGGCAAGCGACGCTGCTACAGATCATGCAACCCTTTGCCACCGACCCACAGGTTCAATATCTTGGTCGACAGGGTGTCCACAGCAAGGATTCACTCGTCCGTGCCGCTGCTTGTCAGATTCTCGAATTTAGTCCCGATAATGGCCCGTGGTTAGAGCCTATGCTGCAAGACCCCGTGAAGGAGGTTCGTATGGCGGCCTCTTGGGCATGGCGCACCCACCTTTCCGAGAAATCAGAAATACTTGCAGAGCTTAAAAAGAGCATCATCTTCACCGCCGATCAACCATCGGGTGCCATGCGTATGGCCCAGCTTGAGTCTGAAGCCGACAACCTTCCCGAAGCGGAGAAGTGGATGAAAAAGGCTCTGGCTTTGGATAAAACATCCCCCGGAACCCACGAATATTACGCCATCTTGTTAGGGCAACTCAAGCGACCCAAAGAAGCTCTCGCACAGCTTGAGATCGCCCAGAAAATCGATCCCGAAAACGCACGCTACCCTTATCTCATGGCCCTCACTTATGCTGAGCTCGGCCGTAAGGACAAGACTGAGGAGTTGCTTCGCAAGGTTGTTAAAATCAACCCCGGCCACGACCGTGCTTGGTATAACCTCGGGCTCCTTCTTGCAGGGCAAAACAAACTCAACGAAGCGATCGAATGCCTGCTCCGTGCAGAACAGCTCAACCCACGGGAAATTAGTTACCCATATGCACGCGCTACGATTCACCTGCGTAAGGGGCAGAAAATGGAAGCCTTTGAAGCATGTAGAAATTGCCTTGGCATCGACCGCAACTATCAGCCAGCGATGAACCTGCTACGCCAGATTGGTAACCCTAACACCCCATAGCTTCGCCATGGAATCGTCACCCGCCATCGACACTACACCAGCCGTACGAACCAATACGCTTGCTCAACAACTGAGATTCTGGGGTATCCACTGTGGACTAACCGCACTGCCAAGCTTCTGTATAGCCGTCACAACCTTTAATGGTCCTTTAGCCATCCTTGCCATGCTTTGCGGTATTGCCACCTTCGTCTTTGCCTACGCATTCATTACCGCGACGCCCCTCTATGGAAAAGTGCATGCCGGTCTCATTGGCAGATCCATTAAACTTGGCACGCGCATCCGCATGATTGTTTCACTCGCTTCACTGCCGCTGTTATTGCCTCTTATGAGCTCTGGATTTAATGATAGCGCCCCACCAGGGAGCTTATTTTTTGCTCCCGACTTCTGGTTCGGCTACGCAGCTATCTTGATCAGCTTCCTTATTCTCAATGCAATCTCCACTCAAGGTTCTCTAGGAAATGGGCCTGAATCATGGTCGGATACTTTTCTCCTCCCCTATTTCACCACCGTCATCGAAGGAATTTTAATCTCCATTTCTCTCATATTCATCGCCTTTATCACCCTGATCATTCTTAACTTCAGAAGAAACAGACGACAAATGCCATCCCAGCACATTCCCCCTGGGCCACCCCCGGCCTAGAGATCATCTACCTCGAACCATTCCTTGGCTCGATGCTCACGGACAACTTTGAAAAATTCACCAAAGCTGGTCACTTTGTGGCCGTTCTTTCAATTTTGTGCTCCGGCCTCGTAGGCGAACTTCCACTGTCGGCATAAGTCTGCGATACCTTTGAAAAGCGGGTAACCTGGTTGGTAAACATGGGCGGGTTCCTCGGTGACACCATTGAACTCGAGGATCTTGATGTTTTTCCCAGCATGGAGGTCTTCAACACTCGGCACACGGAGATAGTATCGGCCACAATGAATATCACCCGCCTTCTGAGCAAGCTCGAGCGTGTCATATTTCAGACCGTCCATCGCATAATGCAATTGGCTGAAGTCAGGTAGCTTGAATAAGCCGCCGATAATGGGCATCATGACGTTTGCAACGAGCGATTTTACAACAAGGCCAAAGGCGCCACCGAGGATGATGCCTACTGCCATATCAAATGCATTTCCTTTTATAAGAAATTCTCTGAATTATTTTATCATAGTATTTGGGGTTAGTTGGGTAGAGTTGTGCGTTGCTCTTCCTAGTTTATAACCCTATCACTATTTCATTACCAACTATTTTCCTCCCTCGGCTGACCGCTTTGAGGAACATCCAGGAAGGGCAAATTTGCCAAAATTATTGGTCACAAGAAATTGCTCAAGATCCTCACCCAGCTTCATAATGTTATCGTGTAAGGGACAAGGGTCATAATTCCCGCACCAACCCTCGCCAAAGGGACACATCACAGCCTTATTCTGTAGCTCGAAGTGCTTCACCACATCTAACAATCTAATCTCTGATGGCTCCACTTCCAGTTCATAGCCGCCTCCAGGACCAGTCGAGCCTTTAACGAGACCGGATTGCGAAAGTGTTGTTAAGATTTTTGCCGCAAGAGGCTTTGACAAGCCTCTTGCGTCAGCCACGGCCTGTGAACTGACACTGCCGAGCTTGTCTCTATAACACTCGGCAAGATAACTTACCGCCGCGACTGCATTCTGAGCTGTTTTACCTATTTGCACGATAGTCTTTGTGTTCCTCTTCAGAAGTTATGCCAAGATAACTGATCTTAGCACGAACTAAATGCAAAGATGCACCGCTTTCGCATACTAGCAAGAGTTAATAAACGAAAAAAAAGTATTTAATTATTTAAGCGCCTGATAAATTGTGATATACAACAATCGTAACAACGGCAGAATCACTATGAATTTTTCGGTTTATCTAGCCATTAGGATCGTTTCCTACGCTCTCTGCCCTTACTTATTCCTACTTTCTCGGAGATAAAACACTGATTACACGTCGATGTGTCACCTTTACGACGCCCTCTAACTGCTCTCTCTCAACACCCACAACCACGAATAAAAACCATCAAAACAACAAGCAAAACAGCCCTGGCTCTTGCCATGATTACCGCCTCCACCCTCACAGGTATGGAATAAAAACCGACTCCATCAGCGGCTTCAAATTCCTTGCGGAGGGAGAGACCACCTTAATACTTACAAGCAAAGGGAATTACCGCCCTTTCCCAGCTGCGCCAAACCGCAACACACCATCGGTCATTGCCGATCCTGACAACATGGAGCTCAACCGCTTGCAGATGTTCTATGATGCAGAAGCGATCGATACCACCATCACTGTGGGTCGTCAGCACCTTAACTTAGACGACCAGCGCTTCATTGGTACTGTCGGGTGGCGTCAAAATGACCAGACATTTGACGCCGTTGTCGTCGAAAACAAATCTATCGAAAACCTTACCTTCACCTACGCCTATATCGAACAAGTTAATCGCATCTTTGGCGACCAAACACCCGCCCAGACACTTGATCGTTGGGAAGGCTAAAGTCATCCCATCCATTTGGAATACGACGGCATCGAAGACCACACCGTGCGCGCCTTTGACGTCGTCAACTCTCCCCAACAGCTCAGTCAGTATATGAGCAAGTTGTTCTCCAAGCTAATAGCGAGTTAAAGTATGTCTGAAGAAGTAGCTGAGTCCATCAACCCAAAAAGCGTCTGGTATCCACCAGGTGGTTTGCTGATTTAGTCCTTGGTGCTGATGGAGCTGTTCACCTTTAGCGTGGCATTGATCGCCTTCATGGTTTCAGCCAAGAATGCCCCTGAAGCATTTCACGCATCTCGCCTTCTACTTAATCCTATCGACGGCGTCATCAACACCGTCTTCCTGCTCACCAGTGGTTATTTCATGGCAAGTAGTGTGGATAGGTTCAAACGTGGCGACAACAAGAAGGCCCATCGTTTGCTTATACTTGCCATGTTTGGGGGGCTCCTTTTTCTTGCTCTGAAATCCGTTGAATATCATGAAAAATTCAACACGGCCTCGTCTTAGGATATGACACCTTCTTCACCTTCTACTGGCTACTCAGCAGCTTTCACGTGATGCATGTCATTGTCGGACTTGTGATTCTCGCCCGTCTGGCTTTTCGACTAAACAAGGCAGAGCAGCCCATCAAAACCGAAGACTACGAAGCGGGAGGCGTCTTCTGGCACATGTGCGACCTCATCTGGCTGTTCCTCTTTCCCGTCATCTACCTACTCGTCTAAGGCTATGAAAAACATCATTACACTTGGCGTCCTACTCCTGCTCACCGCCGCGGCTGTAATTGCCGCTAACGCGATACAGGATAGTAGCTACCTCGTCCTAACCGTGCTTGGTCTCGGTGTTGTTAAACTCTTCCTTGTTGCGTTTCAGTTTATGGAACTCAAAAAGGCACACCCATTCTGGAAAGCCGCTTTAACGATTGTTGTCGGACTTTTTCTTATAACCTCTTGTATCATCCTCCACTGATCATCGATCTCTACCCAAAGATCACTCCACCACCATGCGTAAGAAAAAGCCACACCTCTTCGTTGCCCTTGGAATCTTTCTTGGGTTGCCGGCAAGTTGCAAACTTACCCTACTTTACACGTTAGAATTACCTGGAAGGATACAGAGCCCCTCAAACTCTTTCGCCGCGGTTTCATAAACTGCGGAGTTTACTTGAGGTTCGATGGTGCTGCCTGGCTCTGGTTGGCAGAAGGTGTTTTCTAGTTCGGTGAGGTTCTTGCCTAGGCTATTGGAAGCGGCGCGCATGGCGGCTCCTAATCCGACCGAGCCACTGACAACGAGGCGTTGCACCTTGGCTTGAAAAATATCGGCAATGACTTGAGCGATGGCGTTGTTTTTAGCAGCCCCTCCGGTTAGGTAAATCACCTCGGGTTGGAGCTGCATCCAATTCGTGCGTAGCTTCATGTTGAGGAACTGACCTTCGACGCAGGCGCGGATAGCGGCATCGGGTTCTTGCCAGTTTTTAAATGCGTCGCTGCCTTTAAGAATGGGTGCTGCTAGATCAACTCGTGGGCTGGTTTCTGGACTGAAAAATGGAACCATCAGCTTGCCATCATTGCCGCAAGGGGTGTTGGCAAAGGCTTGTGAGAATTGATCCCAATCGTAACCAAATTTGTCTTTGACCGCTTCGCGTGCAAGTGAACCATTGGCGAAACATTGTAGAGACATGGAACCTCCTCCTTGGCTTCCTGGATTGCCAAAGACGTGGCCGCAACCAGCAGGGTCGGCTACAACGCTAGGCATGGCGGCGAAAAAAGTATCGGACGTACCGAGTGAGACGACGAGTTTACCGGGTTGGCTAGCGCCCATACCAACGAGGCTGCTTGGATTGTCGCCTGTAAAAATAGTCACCGGAACGCCCGTGGCAAAGCCGTATTTCTGAGAAAAGTATTCACTGAGATTGCCGGCAGTTATATTGCCTGCTTTAACTTCAGGTAATTTTTTGAGAAGATCCGGGGCGGTAGCATCGAGTAGATCGCTGTCCCAATCCCAGGTGTCGATGTTGACGAGATTCATGCCCGCACCGTCGCCAGTATCGATCGCTGAGTCTGCACCAATGAGGACGCTACAGAGAAACGAGCTGACCAGATGGATACGGGCAGTCGCGTCGTATCCGGTTGGATCGTTTTTGTAGAAGCGCCGGATTTGCGGGCCGGTAAAACGTTCAATTGCAATGGAGCCAGACTTTGCGCAGACAATACTATCTCCACCAACGGTTTGAGCAATTTCACGACACTCCGCAGAGGTGGAACTATCCATCCAGATCGGAGATGTTGCGCGAGATAATGTGGGTGCCAGTTGCTCGGAAAGAGTTTGGTCGGACGCGAGGGTGCCTATTTTATCGAACCACTGCGCGTTGAGGTATACTGACCCGTGTTGTTGTCCTGCGCCGGTAATGGCACTGACTTTCGATAAGTCGCACTTTTTTCCTAAGTCCTCTAGTAGCATTTCGAGAGCATCGAGCCACATCCGTGGATCCGAGTGCACCTCGCCATTTTTTCCACTAGGGATAAATCCGGATGGTGCGTTATACTGTGGAAGTTGCTCGCCAAAATTGACGGATGCTCCGGCGATTACCGTGCCGTTTTCAACGTCGATAATGAGGGCGGAGCAGCTCTGGGTGGAGGAGTCGAGGCCAAGTGCGTAGGACATGATTGTTTCGTGTTGTATTGTGATAAACAAAAATGTGCGCGGCAGATCGTTCTACCGCACACATCTATTTTTAATGATTATAGCTTAGATAAACTCATTGAGCAGGTTCTCCATCATTTCCTGACGGCCACTGCCAACGATTGGCTCAGGGTTGGAAAGCGCATACTTCTCAAGGTCTTCGAAGGATACTTCACCAGCTTCGATCTTCGCTCCGATGTCTTTATCAAAGGTGCTGTAGCGCGCTTGAACAAAGTCTCCCATGCGGCCGTCCTTGCGGATCGCGGCGGCTATTTTTAGACCACGAGCGAAGGCATCCATCCCGCCGATGTGGGCGTGCATTAGATCGATCGGTTCGTGTGACTCGCGACGACGCTTGGCATCAAAGTTAAGTCCACCCGTAGTGAGTCCACCCATTTCGAGAACAACGAGCATGACCTGCGTGGTGAGGTAGATGTCGGTAGGAAACTGGTCGGTGTCCCAGCCGATGAGTTCGTCACCACGGTTAGCATCGATACTTCCGAGCATATTCGCATTGGTGCACACAGTGAGCTCATGCTCCATGGTGTGACCGGCGAGTGTCGCGTGGTTCGTCTCGATGTTGAGCTTGAAGTGATCCATCAAATCATACTCGCGGAGGAAATTGAGGCAAGCCGCTGCATCAGAATCATACTGGTGAGTGGATGGTTCACGTGGCTTGGGCTCGATGTAGAATGGGCCGTCGAAGCCGATCTTTTTAGCATGATCCACAGCCATGTGCAGGAAGGCACCGAGGTGGTCGAGCTCGCGTTTCATGTTGGTATTGAGCAGTGTGCTATATCCTTCACGTCCACCCCAGAAGGTGTAGCCGAGGCCGTCGAGTTCATGAGTGCATTCAAGAGCTTTCTTAACTTGGGCGGCGGCATAGGCGTAGACCTGTGCGTTTGGCGATGTTGCACCACCTTGTGAATAGCGTGGGTGTGAGAACAGACACGCGGTTCCCCAGAGAAGCTGCACACCGGTTTCTTGCTGCTTGGTCTTCAGTTTGGCAACGACGGCATCGAGCGCAGCATTGGATGCGGCGAGGTCATTGAGCTCAGGTGCGATGTCGCGGTCGTGGAAGCAGTAGTAGTCGATACCAATTTTATCGAGAAATTCGAAGAATACGTCGACGCGTGCGAGGGCGTTCTCCGTAGAGTTCGTGCCGTCGTCCCAGGGCATTTGGGCGGTGCCGCCACCAAAAGGATCAGAGAGTTCATTACGCATGACGTGCCAGTATGGGGCAGCAAAGCGCAGGTGGTCCTTCATCGACTTGCCGTCGATCATTTCGCTCGGGTTGTAGTGCTTGAAGGAGAGTAGATTCTTTGAGGATGGACCCTCAAATTGGATTTTATCACAGTCGAAGTATTTCATGGTTCTCTTGGTTATAGTCGGTTTACAGTCGGGTTGTTTTGTTGTCTCAATCTTGAGTGATTAGACGGTATATCGAAAACCATTGAAGAGAATACCGCATATTGCGTATATATTCTGTTGATTTGCGTCGTGCGCTTTGGCATATTCGAATCCATGGGAAAACAGGTAGCCATTGTGATGACAGAGGTGTTTCTGCGCCGTTTGACCCCGTCGTTGATCCCTTTTGTGCGACGACAGCACGATTTCCGCATTCTCAGTATCCACCGCCCGATCGATAAACTCCGCGAGCTGTTGACTGAGTTGAACCCCAGCGGTCTCATTACGGAATGGCTGCCCGAGGTGACCGAGGCGCTTTTAGAGCTGGGACTGCCAACGGTGATTGCCGATACCGATTTTCAATATCCCGGGGTAACGAGTATTGATGTAGA